>JAEEGK010000311.1_pt1 | contig 122685 bp, 103 predicted proteins | sample 8958771 | NCBI WGS metagenome assembly JAEEGK01 (sample SAMN16246547, study PRJNA631951) | gut metagenome | biome: gut microbiome; feature: rumen; material: SC-attached | host: Bos | place: Iran: Karaj | collected 2018-10 | reverse complement strand
GGATCCATCTGAACATGGATTATCCTTTTAACTTAAAAGGTATCCTGTACTTCCCTAAGATCAATACCGAATACGATTCAATAGAAGGCAAGATCAAGCTTTACTCAAATCAGGTGTTCATTGCGGATAACATCAAAGAGGTCATTCCCGAATTCCTGTTACTCTTAAAGGGTGTCATTGATTGTCCGGATCTTCCTCTCAATGTTTCCAGAAGTGCATTGCAGAATGACGGTTTCGTAAAGAAGATCTCGGATTACATCACCAAGAAGGTGGCAGATAAGCTGATCGGTATGTTCAAGACCGAAAGAGAAAACTATGAAAAGTTCTGGGATGATCTTTCACCTTTCATCAAGTATGGTTGCTTAAAGGATGACAAGTTCCGTGACAAGGTAAAGGATTACATGATCTATAAGAACCTTGAAGGAAAGTATATCACCCTTCCCGAATACGTAAAGGCATCCAAGGGAGAAACAGCAGAGGCTGAAGCTACCGATGAGAACGGTAACAAGGTAGAGGCTGAAGTTGTTGAGAATAAGGAAGATAAGAAGGACGACAAAGCTGAGGACAAGGAAGAAAAGAAAGATATCGTATATTACGTTACCGACGAAAAGCAGCAGAGCCAGTACATAAATATGTTTAAGGAGAACGGTAAAGATGCTGTGATCCTTACTCACAATATCGATCAGCCCTTTATCAATCAGCTTGAATATTCATCCGAAAATGTTAAATTCTTAAGGATCGATGCCGAAGTTGCAGATGCTTTTAAGGATGAGACCGCAAAAGATGAACTTAAGGCTGAAACCGACAAGCTTACAAAGATGTTTAAGAAGGCTTTGAACAAGGATAAGCTGGAAGTTAAGGTTGAGAAGATCAAGAGCGAAAAGGTGGCTGCAATGATCACCCTTTCCGAAGAAAGCCGCAGAATGCAGGATATGATGAGAATGTATTCCATGAACGGTATGGACATGGGTAATGACATGTTTGGAGCGGGAGAGACTCTTGTGCTCAATGCTAATCATGCATTGGTCAAGTACCTGTTCGAGAATCCCAAGAGCGAAAACGCGGATCTCATCTGCAAACAGCTTTACGATCTTGCATCCCTTGCACACAAGCCCCTTGAACCCGAAGCAATGACCAGGTTTGTTGAAAGATCCAATGAGATCATGCTTCTCCTTACAAAATAGAGGTTATATGAGATATAAATGTCTTGTTCTTGACCACGACGATACAGTGGTCAGCAGCACGGCAGAGATCCATTACCCGGCCTTTCTTGAGGCACTTCGCATCATGAGGCCGGGAGAAACGATCTCCGTCGATGATTATTTCAGATATAATTTTGAACCCGGATTCATCGAGTTTTGTAAAGGCAAGTACAAAATGACCGATGAAGAGTTTAAGCAGGAAGAACTTATCTGGAAGGAATACGTTTCCACCAGAGTGCCTTCGGTCTATCCCGGAATGAAAGAAGTCCTTGAAAGACAAAAAAAAGAGGGCGGTCTTATCGTGGTTTCCTCACATTCCTTTGATTTCAACATCAGAAGGGATTATAAGGAAAACAGTCTTCCGGAACCTGACGAGATCTTCGGATGGGAACTGCCCAACGGGAAAAGAAAGCCGGATCCCTATGCTCTTCAGGTGATCAGCGATAAATATTCGCTTAATAAAAAAGATATCGTTGTGATAGATGATCTTAAACCCGGCTATGATATGGCCAGATCCTTTGGGGTTGATTTCATAGGGGCAGGATGGTGCAACAATGTACCGGAGATAAGAGACTTCATGAAAGCCCACAGTGACAGGTATTTCACGGATACAAAGGAATTGTTCGAATATTTGTTTTGAGCTAATTTCAGTTGACAATTCAAAGAAATTGTAGCATAATAACAAAGCTTGATTTTAAGCGACTCGAGGTGTGGCTCAGTTTGGTAGAGCGCTGCGTTCGGGACGCAGAGGTCGTGGGTTCAAATCCCGTCGCCTCGATTCCTCATGCAATGCTTGAGGGTGATTGCTGGAATGGCTCAGTCGGTAGAGCGACGCACTCGTAATGCGTAGGTCGCGGGTCCGATTCCCGCTTCCAGCTTACGTTGATCCAAGTGATATGTAAAGTCATATCACTTTTTTTTATACTTTTCGGCATTTTTTTAATAAAAATGTTTTTTCTTAATCATTGATACTAAATAAGCAAAAATTGAGAATGCAATTTTTGAATATTGGAGTATAATGGATATATGTTTGCCTTTGGCAAGCGGTTGAGGCTACTTAAAAGGCATAAATGTATATGAGGTTTAATATGAGAAAGAGATTACTTTTGCCGGTTCTATTTGCATTTGGGATCATGCTTGCCGGCTGTACGTCACAGGACAACGATCATCCCGTTCAGATAACCGCCACCCCCACTCCTATAGAGGAGCAGAGACAAGGCGGAGACAACGATAACCGGGGCACAGACTTTTGGGACTATTTAAGACAACAGGGGCTTATCACTCCCACACCTGAGCCGGCCACTCAGACTCAGGGAGATTCCGGAGCAAAACATACAAAGGCTACACCCACTCCCACACCGGGGGCGGAATCCATTTATTCGGTTTTGAACGTTTCTCCCGACCGTGAGTTTACCACCTATGTTTTTTCGATAATGGGTAATCCGGCGGAACTCACCGATTATCCCAACGGCCTTTTCTACGGTGAAAATTATGAAGCCAGAGGCCGTGAAAGCGAGAGACAGGTTATAATCGATGCCTGGGACAAAAACGGAAACAAGATCATCTCTCAAATGGCAGGATTAAGGATCTACGGTGGATATTCCCGTATGAACTATCTTAAATCCGTCAAGCTTTTTGCACGTGAAAGCTATGATGCGGCCAACAAGAATTTTAAATATAATTTCTTTAACACCGAAAAGCTCTATGAAGATGAGTATGTGAAAAAGTACAAGAAGCTGGTTTTAAGAGACAGCGGAAACGACTGGCAGTTTGCCTGGATAAGGGACGAGCTGGCCCAGACTCTTGCGAAGGATGCGGGATTTACAGACTATGAAGCCGTTGAGCCTGCCATCTATTATCTGAACGGAGAGTACAGAGGTTTTTATTGGCTTCATGAGGTTTATTGCGACAATTACTTTAAGAATAAGTACGGCGATAAGAACAAGAACGGCGAATTCGTTGTTATAGAAGGAACGGAAACGGAAAAGTCCGAAGAGGACAATGATGAACTTACCGTAATAGCGGCAAAGGAATTCAATAAAGCCTATGAAGAGTTTTCAAAGCTGGATTATACGCTGGATTCCAATTATAAAAAGCTCTGTGATTTTATGGATGTGGAAAACTACATTAAGTATTATGCTTATAATATCTACATCTGCAATAAGGACTGGCCCAACAACAATTACAAGTGCTACAGATATTATGCGCCCAACGGAGAAAACTATGAGGTCGGGACAATATATGACGGAAAATGGCGCTTCCTCCTTCATGACATGGACTATGGTATGGGCTTGTACGGTCAGAAGGAATGTATGGCTAACTATGATAAGCTGGGAGAGGTGCTTTCTCCGGAACTCAAGGATGACAAGGATAAGCTTGTGGAAAACGATAAGTACTCACCCCTCTTTGCGGCTATTATGAAAAGAGCGGAGTGCAGGGACATTTTCACTTCCTTCAGCCTTGAACTTGCGGAAGGCGCTCTTTCAAAGACAAATCTCAGCAAAGTCCTTGATGAGATGAATGAGGAGAGAGCCACGGAAATGAAGTACTTCTTCGAATATATCGAAGTGCTTAAAGCAAAAGGTACGGAAGGCATATGGACAGGCAGCTATCTCTTCGACGGCTATACCAAAGAGATCAAGAATTTTGCCAAGCAGAGGAAGAATTATTCCAGAGCATATATGGAGAAAAACTTTAACATAAATCTTCATTAGGATACCGGACCGGACATACACCATGTGTTCGGTCTCTTTTTCTTTTTGATGTTGAAATTTGGAACATGTTGGAATATAATGTGTTTCAATATTTATGCGTAGCAGTCGCGGAAATGGAGAATATTATGATAGACATTAAGTTTTTGAGGGAGAACCCCGATGTCGTTAAACAGAACATCAAAAATAAGTTTCAGGATTCCAAGCTTCCCCTTGTGGATGAAGTGATCGAACTTGACAAGAAGAGCCGTGAGTTCAAGCAGGAGGCAGATTCTCTTCGTGCGGAGAAGAACAAGATCTCCAAGAGCATCGGTGCTCTTATGGCACAGGGAAAGAAGGAAGAGGCTGAAGAAGCAAAGAAAAAGACTGCAGAATTTGCTGCAAGACTTGCTGAGCTTGAAAAGCTTGAGCCTGAATATGCAGAGAAGATCAAGAATATCATGATGATCATTCCCAACATCATCGATCCTTCGGTACCCATCGGTAAGGATGATTCCGAAAACGTTGAGATCGAGCGCTTCGGAGAGCCTGTGGTCCCTGATTTTGAGATCCCTTATCATACGGATATCATGGAGCGCTTTGACGGTATAGATCTTGATTCCGCCAGAAGAGTTGCAGGAAACGGTTTCTATTACCTTATGGGCGATATCGCAAGACTTCATTCTTCCGTTATAGCTTATGCAAGAGATTTTATGATCGGAAGAGGATTTAAGTATTGTGTTCCTCCTTTTATGATCCGTGCGGATGTGGTTACAGGCGTAATGAGCTTCGCAGAGATGGATGCAATGATGTATAAGATCGAAGGAGAGGATCTTTACCTCATCGGTACTTCCGAGCATTCAATGATCGGTAAGTTTATCGATCAGATCATTCCCGAGAATACACTTCCTCAGACACTTACCAGCTATTCACCCTGCTTCCGTAAGGAAAAGGGTGCTCACGGTATTGAGGAACGTGGCGTTTACAGGATCCATCAGTTTGAAAAGCAGGAGATGATCGTTGTCTGCAAGCCGGAAGAAAGCCCCATGTGGTTCAACAAGCTTTGGCAGAATACGGTAGACCTTTTCAGAAGCCTTGATATTCCCGTAAGAACACTGGAGTGCTGCTCCGGAGATCTGGCAGATCTTAAGGTTAAGTCCCTTGACGTAGAGGCATGGTCACCCAGACAGAAGAAATACTTTGAAGTAGGTTCCTGCTCCAACCTCGGAGATGCACAGGCAAGAAGACTTCGTATGAGAGTATCCGGAGAAAACGGAGAAAAGTATCTTCCTCATACACTTAACAATACTGTTGTTGCTCCGCCCCGTATGCTCATCGCTTTCCTTGAGAATAATCTTCAGGCTGACGGCAGCGTTCTGATCCCCAAGGCATTACAGCCTTATATGGGCGGACAGACCAAACTGGTTCCTACAAAGTAATAAACTTTGGAAGAAGATCGGATGACTTTATCATTTGAAATTGTTAAAGTCTTCTTGACATTAAAAATATTTTTGTTAGAATAAGTCCATCAAAGACATTGATGAGAAAGAGTAGCATTAGGGAAGCTTACAGAAAATAGCCGGTTGATGAGAGGCTAAGCGGAATAAATGTGAATACGTCTCGGAGTTGTGCACCGAAAGAGATCAGTAGGCTGCAACGGGAAGCGACCGTTATATCGCAAGGGTATGAATGTACCTGCTGAGACAGGCAGTGTGAGCTGCTTGTGAATTAAGGTGGTAACACGAAGCAAAGTCTCGCCTCGTCCTTATTTAAGGGCGAGGCTTTTTGTTTTATTAACAAAGTTAGTATTTATTTTTAGGAGGTCAGATTATGACATGCTATGAAGAACTGGTGGCGAGAGGTTTGATCGCCCAGGTAACGGATGAAGCTGAGATCAAGAAGATGATCGATGCCGGAAAAGCAACATTTTACATTGGATTTGACTGTACTGCGGATTCACTTACCGCAGGACATTTCATGGCGCTTTCGCTCATGAAGAGATTACAGATGGCCGGAAATAAGCCTATAGCTCTTATCGGCGGAGGAACTACCATGATCGGCGATCCTTCCGGAAAGAGCGATATGAGAAAGATGCTTACCAAGGAAGACATCGATCACAATGCAGAGTGCTTTAAGCGCCAGATGGAAAAGTTCATCGATTTCGGCGAAGGCGGAGCAATGATGGTAAACAATGCGGACTGGCTCCTTAAGCTGAACTATGTTGAGCTTTTAAGAGAAGTGGGGGCATGCTTCAGTGTTAACAACATGCTGAGAGCCGAGTGCTACAAGCAGAGAATGGAAAAGGGTCTCACCTTCCTTGAATTCAACTACATGATCATGCAGAGCTATGATTTCTATATGCTGTACCAGAAATACGGATGCAATATGGAGTTCGGTGGCGATGATCAGTGGAGCAATATGCTGGGAGGTACTGAGCTCATCCGCCGTAAGTTGGGTAAGGATGCTCATGCAATGACCATCACCCTTCTTACAGACTCTCACGGCAACAAGATGGGTAAGACCGCAGGTAATGCCGTATGGCTGGATCCCAACAAGACCACTCCTTTTGAATTCTTCCAGTATTGGAGAAATGTGGGAGACGCTGATGTTATCAAGTGCCTTAAACTTCTCACCTTCATTCCTCTTGAGGAGATCCAAAAGATGGAAAAGTGGGAAGGCAGCGAACTCAACAAGGCTAAAGAGATCCTTGGCTTTGAACTCACAAAGATGGTTCATGGTGAAGAAGAGGCACAGAAGGCTCTTGACGCATCAAAGGCGCTTTTTGCAGGTGTCGGAGATGATTCCAATATGCCTTGCACAGAACTTACCGATGAGGATCTCACCGACGGCTCCATCGATATCGTCAGCATTCTTGTTAAGGCTGCACTGGTAGGCTCTCGCGGAGACGGAAGAAGAAATGTGGAGCAGGGCGGCGTTTCCGTTAATGATGAAAAGGTTACGGATTTCAAGAAGTGCTTTACTAAGAAAGAGCTTTCCGGAGACGGCATCATAGTTAAAAAGGGTAAAAAGAACTTCTGCAGGATAATCGTAAAATAGTTTCCTGACAATAAAAAGACACGGCATCATTACCGTGTCTTTATTTTTTATTGCAATACCAGCATCCTTATCAGCCCCAGGATCAAAAGATGAACCGGATAGAAAAGGTAGAAGAAATACTTTAGATTGAAATTACCTCTTTCTCCGTTATAACATGCGATCAAAAAGAAGGAAAGACATCCCAGTATCTCCAGGGGACTTGAGTGAACGGGAATAAGCGTCAGCACCATGGCTATCAGCACAGCCCACCACATGTGCTTGCGTTGGTTTCTGGTGATGTATACGGCGGCGGTCATGGCTATTCCCATGTAAGTGTAATCACATTTCAAAAAGCCCGCAGCCGCTAGGAAGATCGCAAAAACAAGGGTTTGAAGAGCGATTATTGCATATTTATTGGCGATATTATCTGAAATGTACTCAAAACATATCATCATCAAAAGACCAAGTAAAAGATTGAAAAATACATTTTGACTTTCAAAGTCAAAGTAAGTTCCACTAAAAGCCATATCAAAAGGTATTTCTGAAAGAAGGGCAAAGATCCCGAGGCGAAGAGCGTATTTCCATACATTTCTGGTATGAAGAAAACCCTCCAGCATCAGAAACAAAAATATGGGAAAGGCCAGCCTGCCTATGCCTCGTCCGATAATGTCCAGATTCGACCAAAGCTTGTAATCCGCAGAAGTATAGGTCAGATCTGCACCTCCCACATAGGACCGATAGACCTTGGGCAGCTGATAGGCTTCCACAAAAACATAGGTTAGATGATCGATAAACATTGTGATAATGGCAACGAGTTTTAGGGTGTTTCCGTTAATGGATAATTCTTTTTTTGAAGTGTTCATAGTAAGTCCTTTTTAATGTTATTATGACGTGAGCGGTAACAAAATAAACACAATTTACACATCATTTAGAAAAAAATACATTCTATATTTTATATTAATGTGATAGAATTAGCAATGTCAAATGACAATATTGATCATGTTTCTTTATTGATACGGATAGCGGAGAGTTATGGCTAAAGAATATAAGTATAAGGGATATACGTTTTTCTCTGAGGAAGAATTTAACGAGGCCAAAAAGGAAAACGAAACAATAGAATACATAAAGGCCAGGACGGATCTGGGGCACACCGATACGGTCATTGCCCTGTATAACAGGCTGATAGACAGAAATGTCATTACCACGGTCATTGGTCTGGACTTCTTAAAAAGGTTAAGAGGCCTGGCTTTAAAGGATGAACTGGTATCACCTTCCAGACTTAGAGACCTTCCGGAGATCAGAGTAAGCAAAAAGAAAAAGGAGATCGATAAACCCGGGCTCACCACGGTACAAAAACTCAGAAGAGAGAATCTGGGGCTTAAGATAGTTATCATAGGTCTGATCGTGATAATCGCCGGAATGTTTGTGATAGTTCTCACCGGGAAGAGTTCACCTTTAAAAAGCGTCTACGAAGAGGAGATCGTGAATAAATATGCTTCATGGCAGCAGGACCTTTACGAACAGCAACAGTACATAAATGACCAGATGTACTTTCTTGAACAGAACGGGATCTATTATAATAAGTAAAATGCAGGAACGGAGGATGTTATGGATGTTGTTAAGATCTTGGTAGTGGATGATGAAAGCAGGATGAGAAAACTGGTGCACGACTTTCTGGCAAAGCACGGATACACCGTACTTGAGGCGGAAGACGGAGAACAGGCCATAGATGTTTTCTTTGACGAGAAAAATAAGGATATCGCATTGGTAATACTGGATGTCATGATGCCCAAACTGGACGGATGGCAAGTGGTCAAGGAAATAAGACAATATTCAAAAGTGCCTATTATCATGCTTACTGCAAAATCAGAGGAGAGGGACGAACTTTTGGGGTTTGAACTGGGAGTGGATGAATATATTTCCAAGCCTTTTTCACCCAAGATCCTTGTGGCGAGAGTGGAAGCAATCTTAAGAAGAGCAAATTCCTCTTTGGAAGAAACTATAGAGATAGGCGGTATCGTTCTGGATCATCAGGCTCATTCCGTTAAGATAGACGGCGCGGCTATCGATCTTTCGGTTAAGGAATTTGAACTTCTGGAATACTTTGTTACCAATAAGGGCATAGCTCTTTCCAGAGAGAAGATCCTTAACAACGTATGGAATTATGATTATTACGGAGACGCCAGAACCATTGATACTCATGTGAAAAAACTCAGGAGCAAGATGGGAGAAAAGGGTGATTATATTAAAACCATTTGGGGAATGGGTTATAAATTTGAAGTTTAATAAAAAGGTAACGGATGTGGATTAAAAGGAGGATATATGAAGATCTCCTGGAGATTAAGGCTGACTTTGGTAATAATGGCTGCTGTGGCCGGAGCGATTACTGTCACATGGGTATTGAACAGGTTCCTGCTTGAAAAATACTATGTAAATACCAAGATAGATGCTTTAAAAAGCACCTATGAATCTATTGAAGACATACTTTCCAAGTATTATGTGGCTGAAGAAGGAAATCAATCCGCAGATGCAGGGACAGGTCGTATTATCGCCACGTTAAATACAAAAGCAGTTCAAAGTTCCGAAACCGGTGCAACCCCAACACCCGCACCTTTTAAAGGCAGTATGAAGGATGAATTCAGAGGAGATTTTAATCCGGGGGATCAACCCGGAGAAGAAGGAGGAACACCACCACCCTTTGAGGGACCTGTGGAAGTAACACCCCAGACGGATACGGAAAATTTCCTTTCCGACCTTGACTCCAGAAGACTGGAAAGTGTTGCGAGCAGGTACAATCTTTCCATATCCATATTATGGAATTACAGTTATTCTTTCAGTACGTCCAACGGGTATACCAAAGAAAGGATATTTATTGAAAGACTGCCCGAGTATTCCAACAGCAAGAACTTTTTGACCAACAGTAATGTTATATATACCGATACAGACGGAAGATATACAATTTTTAAGTCATTTGAGGGCAGGACCAATGCCAATTATATAGAGTTGTTTGCCAACGACACGGAAAACTCCAGCTATGTTCTTATAAGGACAAGTGTGGACAGTATGCGTGACAGTGTTCAGATAGCCAATAAATTTCTTTTGTATGCGGGACTTCTGGTCCTGGTTTTGGCATCGGGGATAATGGTAATAGCATCGGGACGTGTTGTAAGACCCATTAAACAGTTGTCCGAAATAGCCAAAAAGATGTCGAAGCTGGACTTTACCACCAAATATGATGTTAAGATCCATGACGAGATAGGAGAACTGGGGGAAAGCATAAACATTCTTTCGGAAAAACTGGAAGAGACCATATCGGATCTTAAGAGCGTAAATAACCGTCTTCAGAGCGATATTGAGCAAAAGACTCAGGTGGATGAGATAAGAAAAGAATTCCTTTCCAATGTAACCCACGAACTAAAGACACCCATAGCTCTCATATCAGGCTATGCGGAAGGCCTTAAAGACTGTATCAACGATGATGCGGAAAGCAGGGATTTTTACTGCGACGTTATTATAGATGAAGCCGGTAAGATGAACACCATGGTTAAAAAACTCCTTACCCTGAACCAGATCGAGTTTGGTAATCAGATCGTGGAGTTAAAGCGTTTTGATATCTGTGAAATGATACGTTCCGTTCTTAATTCATCCGATGTACTTATAAAAAACAAAGGAGCTAATCTTCTTGTAAACGTCAAGGGCCCCATGAACGTGTGGGCGGATGAATATATGGTGGAGGAAGTATTTACCAATTATCTTACCAATGCGTTGAACCATTGCGAAAATGAGATGATCGTGGACGTAAAAGCAGAGAAGACCGGAAATACCGTCAGGGTGTCTGTCTTTAATACAGGTAAGCCCATACCCGAAGAAGATATTGATAAGATCTGGATCAAGTTCTATAAGGTGGATAAAGCAAGAACCAGAGAGTACGGAGGTTCGGGCATAGGACTCTCGATCGTTAAGGCTATAATGGAGGCCCACAATAAGCCTTACGGAGTACTTAATCATACAAACGGTGTTGAATTCTGGTTTGAACTGGATTCGGATGCTAAAGTTTAAAAGAGAAGTTGCCGAAAACTAGATAAAGTGTTATAGTTTCTTAAAGAACACAAAATCTATTGAAAGAGGATGCATTCAGTGTATAAAAAAATATCATTCATTTTAATATGCATGGTAGCTCTTACTTTTGGCGGATGCCTGGTGAATACGATCCCTTTAAGCGATAGTGAACTTGATGCCGTGGCACAATACAGTGCGGATATTCTCTTAAGGCATGACATGAATTATACTTCCGCTTTTTTGGAATCGAATGACTTAACACCCACACCCACCAATACACCTACGCCTACGGCTACCGATACACCGACGCCAACGCCGAGGCCTACGGCTGTGCCGAGAGATCCAAATGCAACTTCAACCCCTACACCTACCCCTACCAACACCCCTACACCCACACCTTTCCCTTCCAATAATAATGAAACCTGGAAGCAGCTTGCAAAGGTTATCGGTGCCGAGGACTTCAGTGTAGTTTATGCCGGGGCAAGTATTCCCGAATACAGCTTTTCTATCGGCGATTCTTACTATGCTTTGTCCAAGATCGACGGCTATGAGTATCTGGCTGTAAAATTTGTGATAAAGAATGACAGCTCAGAGACCAGATATCTTAATACCAGTGATATGGGACTCAGAAGTCTGATCATGATAAACGGAGTGTATTTTGATTACGAGACCATGACCATGTTCCCCAATGATCTCTACTATATCGGTCTTGATACCGACGGAAAAGGTGAGCCCATCGCTTCCGGTGAAAGATACAACGGTGTCAACGGGGCAGTGGTGGTATTTAAGGTGCCGGAGAATATGGAGATAGACACGGCAGGTATCCTGATAACCAACAAAAACAATGATAACGTGATAATTAAAATACAATAAACTTGTTTCAAATCAATTGAAAAATAGTCTGATATGTTATATAATTTACTAAATATTTACGATACGAAATAACCCTATATGGAGGAATGATTATGGATACCAATATCTTGTTAGAGAGCGGAACAAACGAGCTTGAAATACTCGAATTTGTCGTTGGCGAAAACCGTTACGGCATCAACGTAGCCAAGATTCGCGAAATTCTGCAGTATACGCCGGCAGTTCCGGTTCCCAATGCCGACCCTTGTATTGAAGGCATTTTCATGCCACGTGATGAGGTTATTACCAGCATCAGCCTTTCCAAGGTGTTAAACCTTCCCGAATCCAATGAGATCAAGAACGATCTTTATATCGTTACCTACTTTAATAACACGAATGCTGCATTCCATGTACATTCTGTAGTAGGTATCCACAGGGTTTCCTGGGAAGAGGTTTTGAAGCCCGATGCTACATTGAACGGACAGGGAAAAGGCGTTGCCACCGGTATTGTAAAACTTGACGGAAGACTGATCGTTCTTCTGGACTTCGAAAAGATCATAGCTGATATTTCACCCGATACATCTCTTAAGGTTAGTGATATTGATGAGCTGGGCTTCAGACAGAGAAGCACAAAGCCTATCCTTATCGCAGAAGACTCGGCTCTTCTTTCCAAACTTCTTCAGGACTGCCTTAAGAAAGCCGGCTATTCCAACCTTATTGTCAATATGGATGGCCAGGAAGCATGGGAAAAACTTACAGAGCTCAATAAGGACGGAAAGATAACAGAAAAGGTAAAGCTTATCATCACTGATATAGAGATGCCCCGTATGGACGGTCATCATCTCACCAAGCTCATTAAGAGCGATGATAAGATGAAGAGTATTCCTGTTATCATTTTCTCGTCAATGATCAGCGACGAGCTTATTGTTAAAGGTAAGTCACTGGGTGCTGATGCTCAGATCACCAAGCCTCAGATCGGCCGCCTTGTCGGAGAGATTGACAAGCTCATTTTAAACTAATTTAGAATCTAATCACTCGGAGTACTAACAGATGCCTACAGACGAATCCTATCTCGACAGTCTCCTGAATGGGCTTAACTCAGACGGTAACAAACCGGACAACAAAAACAGATTTTCGGCTTACAGAAAAAACAAAAGAGCTGAACAAAAGGAAGATAATACACCGCCGGAGACAGAAATGGCTCCGGCGGATGAAGTTAATAATGAGATTGCGATCGACGATTTCGACCGCCAACCGGCCAATACGTCTGACTATTATGCAAAAACTGACGCCGATGATCTTATAGACGACAGTTTTGAAACAGGGGAGATTAAAAATTACAATATCTTCAATGACTATGACGATGATGTCATTGATAACATGATCAACAACGAGCTTTCCGATGAAGTATCCCAAGGAGAGCTGTTTTCTGTGTCCGGAGAAAATAACGGAGGTAATTCCTATCTTTTTGGAGATGATACCGAAGAAGAGAGCCCGGACGAAGCGGAAGATATACCTGAAGAGATATCAGAAGGACTGAATTTTTCGGAAGAAGAAGCGGATGATGGGGCAGATGAGATATATGCACCCGAACCGGATAACGGATCGGAGCATGAAGCACTGGATAATCTTTTCAGCGATCTGTTTAAAGATGATAAAGAAGAGACGGATAACACAGACCCGGTAGATGAACTTGATGACCATGATTTCTTTGAGGGCGTTGAAGAAAGTGATGCTTCCGATAAGAATATGGAAGAACATCTGGCGGATGAAGTGGTTAATATAGTGGCAGATGACCAAGAGCAGCCCGAGATAGAGGAAAATGCCGATGATTTTCAGGCCGAATATGAAGATCCCATGGAAGGTTTTACCTTTAATGCTGAGGAAACTGAAGAGCCCGATAACGATGAAAACAATCAGGGCGGTATCAGCAGTATGTTGGGTGATATGGGCGTTGATACCTTTAACGAGGATGACCTTGCGGCACTGGACGATCTTTTAAACGAGATAGATCTGGATAAGCCGGCAGAAGAGGAAAAGAAGCCCAAGGCAAGAAAGAGTGCTGTAGCCAAGGATAAACTACCCTGGTATATCCAGCTTTTCGGTAATGTAAAAATACCGGAAGACAAGATAAAGCCTGAGCCTACTCCGGAAGAGATTGCAAAGCAAAAAGCCGATCTTGCGGATGCCAAGAAGGCATTAAAAGAAACCAAGAAGGCTGAAAAGGCGGAAAAGAAAAAGGCTGCCGCAGAAGCTAAAGCGCTTAAAGCAAGACAGACTGCAGAAGAAAAGGAAGCAGCAAGAAAACTAAAGCTTGAACAGGCAAGCAACATGATCCTTGAGGATGTGGGTAATACCGCAAAGCTCAATAAATGGGGGATCCTGGTGATATTTGCCCTGTTCCTCGGAATAGTTGCCGTCACTGTCAGCGGAGGAAGCACCCTTGCTTACAACATTGGTGTACGTCAGGCTTCAAAGCTTTTTGACAATGCATTGGTTTATCAGGATGTTACTTATTATACAAAAGCATATGACAAGATCTATGGTCTTGATATAGAGGAAGAGGATTACGATCTCTATGATAAGATCCTGACTGTCAATTATGTTAATACCCAGCTTAATTCTTATTATAATCATGCACTTTTGGATGATTACAGGGAAGGTCTCAACGATCTTTTCAAGGGACTTCTCAGATTCAGAAAATGGTTCGCCCATGCTACTGCACTGGGAGCGCAGGATGATATTTATCTCGTCAGAAGCGAGATCTACAAGAAATTGTGGGAGATTTACGGGATAGACGAATCAGAGGCAATGTTTGTTCTTGAACATTATGATTATCTTAAGGAAACCTACGGGGAATATGAAGCGAATCTCTATTACACCAGATATATATATGAGACGGTGGACAGACTCGGTTTGGGAGACGGTGAATAACAGTTTAATGGGAAAATGTAAATGGGCGGAGCAGATACTCTGCCCTTTTTTCGGTAAAAGATACGGGTTTTAGGAGGTTGTTAAGTGATAGCGATCATTGATTACGGTGCAGGAAATTTGAGAAGTGTGGAAAAAGCCTTTGCTTACCTGGGTTATGAGACTGTGGTAAGTTCGGATGAGAAGGAGATCCTTTCGGCAGACAAGGTGGTCCTTCCGGGAGTAGGTGCTTTCGGAGATGCCATGGATATGCTTCGCAGGTCCGGACTTGATGAAACGGTGAAAAAGGCTGTTGCCGGGAATATTCCGCTTATAGGCATATGTCTCGGCATGCAGATGCTTTTTGAAGAAAGCGAAGAAGGACCGGGTGTTCCGGGACTTGGTATTTTCAAAGGAAAGATAAAGAAGTTTGAGGAAACGCCGGGCTTTAAGATCCCGCAGATCGGGTGGAACTCAATAAAGATCAAAGAGGGAAGCAGACTTTTTAAAGACATACCGGATGATTCCTACGTCTATTTTGTACATTCCTATTATCTTAAGGCAGATGATGAAAATATAGTTGCTGCCAAATGTGATTACATTCATCCGTTTCATGCAGCTATTGAATACAAAAATGTATTTGCCTGCCAGTTCCATCCCGAAAAGTCGGGAAAAACCGGACTTAAGATGCTTTCAAATTTTGCTGAGATTTAAGGAGTGACTATGCTTACCAAAAGAATAATACCTTGTTTGGATATAAAGGACGGAAGAGTTGTTAAAGGGATCAATTTTGTAAATCTGAGAGATGCGGGAGATCCGGTGGAAACTGCCGCAGCCTATGATGCAGCAGGAGCGGATGAACTTGTCTTTCTTGATATTACTGCATCCTCCGATGCCAGAGAGATAAAAGCAGATCTTGTGAGAAAGATCTCCAAGGCCATTTTTATTCCCTTTACAGTGGGCGGCGGTATCAGAAGCATTGAAGATTTTAAGGTTATTTTAAGAGAGGGTGCCGACAAGGTAGCTGTTAATTCAGCAGCTATAATGGATCCGGAACTTATATCGAGGGCTGCGGACAAATTCGGAAGTCAATGTGTGGTGGTAGCCATCGATGCGAAGAGAAGAGCAGACGGCACCGGTTGGAATATCTTTAAAAACGGCGGCAGGATAGATATGGGCATTGACGCTGTGGAATGGGCTCAAAAGGCCTGCAGACTCGGAGCCGGAGAGATATTACTCACCTCCATGGATGCTGACGGTACCAAGAACGGATATGATATAGAGCTTACAAAGACTATTTCGGAACTGGTGAATGTTCCCGTTATTGCTTCCGGCGGTGCGGGAAACTGCAAGCACTTCAGTGATGTTCTTACCGAGGGAGGAGCTGATGCTGCGCTTGCTGCAACCCTTTTTCACTATAAAGAGCTTGAAATATCGGAGGTAAAGAAATACCTGAGAGATAAGGGCATTTCCGTAAGATTATAATGAGTGCTGTATCCAATGACTGGAACGATCATTTAAAAGATGAATATAGAAAGCCTTATTACAGGGATCTGTTTGAATTTGTAAAGAAGGAATATGATACTCAGATCATTTATCCACCTTCAAATGACATCTTTAATGCTTTTCATTATACTTCCTTTGCTGATACAAAGGTGGTTATCATCGGACAGGATCCTTATCACAATGCGGGACAGGCTCACGGCCTGTGTTTTTCCGTGCTTCCGCCCACAGATATTCCGCCCAGTCTTCAGAATATTTATAAAGAGTTGCATGATGACCTGGGCTGTTATATTCCCAATAACGGTTTGCTCACCAAATGGGCATACCAGGGAGTTCTGCTTTTAAACACAGTTTTGACCGTAAGGGCGCATCAGGCCAACAGTCATGCGGGACACGGCTGGGAAAACTTTACCGACGCAGCCCTCAGGGCACTTAATGAGAAAGATACTCCCGTTGTGTTTTTGTTATGGGGTAGTCCTGCTCAAAAGAAGGCTGATATCATCACAAACAGCAAACACGTTATCCTAAAAGCCCCGCATCCCAGTCCTTTGTCTGCGTACAGAGGTTTTTTCGGATGCAGGCATTTTTCAAAGACCAATGACATTTTAAAGGCCAACGGGCTTAAGCCCATTGATTGGCAGATTGAAAATATTTAATGACTTGATAAGAAATCACAGGGTGGCAATTTTGAATATGACGTGATATAATACGCCATATTAAATTAGTATGAGGGAAATATAATGGCAGATAATCATCCACTTTATTATTTGGGCATCGATATTGGCTCAACAACTGTTAAAGCGGCTATAGTTAACGAACAGGGAGAACTTTTGTTCTCGGATTATCAGAGACATTTTGCTGATATTCAGGGAACTTTGGCACGTATATTAAATAAAGCAAAAGAAGTGACGGGTGAGTGTATGCTTCAGCCAGCCATCACAGGTTCCGGCGGACTCACTCTTGCAAAACATCTTAATGTTTCATTTGTTCAGGAAGTTGTGGCGGTGGCAAATGCCCTTCAGGAATTTGCACCGAAGACCGATGTGGCAATAGAACTTGGCGGAGAAGATGCCAAGATCATATATTTTACCGGCGGTGTTGAGCAGAGAATGAACGGCATCTGCGCGGGAGGTACAGGCTCCTTTATTGACCAGATGGCATCTCTCTTAAAGACTGATGCTGCGGGGCTTAATGAATATGCAAAGGACTATAAGGCTATCTATCCCATAGCAGCCAGATGCGGTGTTTTCGCGAAGACCGATATCCAGCCTCTGATCAACGAGGGCGCGTCAAAGGAAGATCTTTCCGCATCCATTTTCCAGGCTGTGGTTAATCAGACCATCAGCGGACTTGCCTGTGGTAAACCTATCCGAGGAAATGTTGCATTCCTGGGAGGACCCCTTCATTTCCTTACGGAACTTAAGGAAGCCTTTATAAGAACCTTAAACCTTGCTCCGGAAGCAGTCATTGCACCCAACAATTCCCATCTCTTTGCGGCAATGGGTTCGGGCATGAGTGCCAAGGAAAACAATAAAACGGAAGAACGGGTTCTCTTAAGCGAAATGATAACCCGTCTTGAAAAAGGCATTAAAATGGACTTTGAGGTTGCGAGAATGGAACCTCTTTTTGCCGACGAGCAGGCATATAAAGAATTTAAGGAAAGACATGAGAAAGCCACTGTAAGAAAGGGGGATCTCAGCACCTATTCCGGAAACTGCTATCTGGGTATAGACGCAGGCTCCACCACCACTAAGGTGGCTCTTGTGGGAGAAGACGGTTCTCTTCTTTATTCCTTTTACCAGAATAACAACGGAAGTCCTTTAAAAACAGCTATCAAAGCAATAAAAGAGATCGCAGGGATCTTGCCTGAAGGGGCAAGAATAGTACGTTCCTGCTCTACAGGTTACGGTGAAGCCTTACTTAAGGCAGCTCTCATCCTTGACGAAGGAGAAGTGGAGACTGTTGCCCATTACTATGCGGCATCCTTCTTTGATAAGGATGTGGATTGTGTTCTTGATATCGGCGGTCAGGACATGAAATGCATTAAGATAAAGAATCACGCTGTTGATTCTGTTCAGCTTAATGAAGCTTGTTCTTCGGGCTGCGGCTCCTTTATCGAAACCTTTGCAAAATCCCTTAATTACGAAGTTGCGGACTTTGCTAAAATAGCCCTTTTTGCCGAGAATCCCATAGATCTGGGAACCAGATGTACGGTATTCATGAACTCTAAGGTTAAACAGGCCCAGAAAGAGGGGGCTAGCGTTTCCGACATATCCGCAGGCCTTGCCTATTCGGTTATAAAGAACGCGCTTTATAAAGTTATAAAGGTCAGCGATGCCAAGGATCTGGGAAAGAAGATAGTTGTTCAGGGCGGAACCTTTTACAACGATGCAGTCCTTAGAGGCCTTGAAAAAATAGTAAATGCAGAAGTGGTACGCCCCGATATCGCGGGCATCATGGGTGCATTCGGTGCCGCTCTTATTGCAAGAGAGCATTACGACGGACAGAAGAGCACTATGCTTTCCTTTAAAGAAATAGAAGAATTGACATTTACATCCACTCTTACAAGATGTAAAGGATGTACCAACAATTGTCTTCTTACCATAAATCATTTCCCCGGAAACAGACACTTTATCTCGGGTAACCGTTGTGAAAAGGGTCTTGGAAAGGAAAAGACCAACACAGGAATACCTAACCTCTTCGCATATAAGCTGAAGCGGGTATTCGGTTATGAACCTCTTGAAGAGTTCGCAGCGCCCAGAGGCACAGTGGGCATTCCCAGAGTTTTGAACATGTACGAGAATTATCCTTTCTGGTTCACGTTCTTTACCAATCTGGGCTACAGAGTTGTTGTTTCTCCCGTGTCCTCGAGAAAAATATACGAAATGGGCATAGAATCCATTCCTTCCGAATCGGAATGCTATCCCGCAAAGCTGGCTCACGGACATGTTTCCTGGCTTATTAAACAGGGCATCAAATACATCTTCTATCCCTGTGTTGTTTACGAAAGAACAGAGTTTCCCGAAGCAGGCAATCATTACAATTGTCCCATGGTTGCAGGTTATGGCGAAAACATCAAAAATAACGTCGAAGAGATCAGAACAGAGAATATAAATTTCCAGAACCCCTTTGTTTCACTGGAATCCGAAGAGATAATAACAAAACGTCTCGTAGAGTTCTTCGGAGAAGAGAACGGTATCGGCAAAGTGGAAGTGGAAGCGGCTGCTCATGCTGCATGGCTTGAACTGTTGAAGGCCAGAGGTGATATGAGAAGAGCAGGTGAAGCTGCAATACAATATATCAAGGATAATCACATCCACGGTATTGTTCTGGCAGGCAGACCTTATCATACAGATCCCGAGATCAATCACGGTATTCCTGAACTCATTACTTCCTACGGAGTAGCAGTGCTTACCGAGGACTCGGTTTCTCATCTGAGACCTGTTGACCGTCCCACGATAGTTGTGGATCAGTGGATGTACCATTCCAGATTATATGCTGCGGCCAGCTATGTAAGAGAGAATCCTGATCTGGATCTTATCCAGCTGTTCTCCTTCGGATGCGGACTGGATGCCGTTACCACGGATCAGGTGGCTGATATCCTTTCCGGTTCGGGTAAAATATATACCATGCTCAAGATAGATGAGGTCAATAATCTGGGCGCTGCTAGGATACGTATAAGATCCCTTCTTTCCGCCATCAATGACAGAAAGAGAAAGGGAGTAAAAACAGAGGTTAAGGATGCGGCTTATCATCGTGTGATCTTTACCGAGGAGATGAGAAAGAATTACACGGTGCTGGTACCTCAAATGTCACCCATTCATTTTGACATACTTGCACCTGCCATGGCTTCCTGCGGATTAAATGTGGTGGAATTGCCACAGCCTGACAGACACACCATCGATGTGGGTCTTAAATATGTTAACAATGATGCATGTTACCCTTCACTGCTGGTTGTAGGTGAAATGATAGCTGCTTTGCAGTCGGGCGAATACGACGTTAACAAAACGGCTCTTCTCATCACTCAGACGGGCGGAGGCTGCCGTGCCACCAACTATATAGCATTTATACGTCGTGCGCTTAAGAAGGCAGGTATGGAACAGGTACCTGTAGTATCCTTAAGCACATCCGGCATAGAAAAGAACCCCGGCTTTAAAATGGCACCGAAGATCGTGATCAGAGCTATGATGGCCCTGGTTTACGGCGATATCTTTATGAGAGTCGTCTACAGGACAAGGCCCTATGAAGCGGTTCCCGGAGCTGTCAATGAGCTTCATGAAAAATGGAAGAAGATCTGCATAGAGCAGGTTAAAACGGGAAGATTCAAGGATTTTAAGAAAAACGTTAAGGGTATCATCAGAGATTTCGATGAAATCCCTTTAAAAGATATAAAGAAACCCAGAGTAGGCATTGTGGGAGAGATACTTGTAAAATTCCTTCCCGCCGCCAACAACTACCTGGTGGATCTTCTCGAAGCGGAAGGTGCAGAGGCGGTTATGCCGGATCTCATGGATTTCCTGGCATATTGTTCATATAATGCAAACTTTAAGTATGAGGCTTTGGGTAAATCCAAGAAATCCAGAAACATCAATAATCTGATCGTAGCCTTCTATGAGTTTATGAGAAAGGATGCTGTCAGGGAGTTTGAAAAGAGCAAACGATTTGAAGCACCTACTCACATTGCTAAGCTTGCGGATTACGCAAAGCCCATTGTTTCCATGGGAAATCAGACCGGTGAAGGATGGTTCCTTACCGGTGAGATGATAGAACTTATTCATTCCGACGTTCCGAATATTGTATGCTGTCAGCCTTTTGCGTGTCTGCCCAATCATATAGTGGGCAAGGGCGTTATAAAGGAACTCAGAAGACAATATCCCGAGGCAAATATCGTGGCTGTGGATTACGACCCGGGCGCTTCGGAAGTCAACCAGTTGAATCGTATCAAGCTTATGCTTGCCACAGCAAACAAGAATCTTAAGAAGGGTCTTTAATATGGATGTAAAAGAAGCGCTGGACTATATTCACGGGCTTAGATGGATGAGTAAAAAGCTGGGGCTGACCAAAACGCAGGATCTTTTAAAGCGTTTCAGAAATCCCGAAAAGAAGTTGAAATTTATTCATGTTGGGGGGACAAACGGAAAAGGATCGACTTCTGCAATGCTGGCCGAGATATTAAGATGTACCGGTCTCAAGGTGGGATTATTTACTTCGCCCTTCATAATGCGGTTTAATGAACGCATTATGGTAAGTACTCCGGATGCTTATAACAAGGATTCGCTTTTCGGTTTTAAAGAGATAACCGATGAAGAACTTGCCAAGCTTACCACCGTTGTAAAGAGAGCAATAGACGAAATGGAAGAGCCTCCTTCGGAATTTGAAGTGGTTACGGTTATCGGTCTGTTATATTTCCTTCAGAACAACTGTGATGTGGTTGTGCTCGAAGTGGGTATGGGAGGCGAGTTTGATGCAACCAATGTTATTCCTGCGCCTCTTGCAACCGTTTTGGTAAATATCGGTCTGGATCATATGCAATATCTGGGAAATACGATTTCCGAGATCGCACGGACAAAATCCGGTATAATCAAGACCGGTTCGGATGTGGTCTTTTACGGTGAGTCCGAAGAAGCCGAAAAGGAGATCAGGAAGAAATGTAAAGAAACCGGAAGCAAACTTGTGATCCCTGATTTTAACAAGATCCAAACGGAAAGATCGGATCTTGGAGGACAGATCTTCTCCTATAACGGATACAAGATCGAAATGCCCATGATCGGAACTTATCAGAGGAAGAATGCGGCTCTTGTGCTTGAAACCGTGGAGCTGCTTAAGAAAAAAGGCCTTGAGTTCAGTCGTGAAGCCATAGTTACGGGTATCAAAAACACCCGTTGGATAGCTAGACTGGAAATGCTTTCCGAGAATCCCATGGTCTTTGTGGACGGATCCCATAATCCTCAGGGCATGAGAGCTACTATAGACTCTATCAAGAGCTGTACAAAGGTGAAGACCGAAGGTGCTCCAAAGATCATCTGTGTTTTCGGTGTTATGGAAGATAAAGACGTGGAAGGCATTCTTCCCATCCTGGCAGAGGTTGCCAATGTTCTGATCTGCGTGCAGCCTTTGTATCCCAGAGCTATGAAATGTGATGCTCTTTATGATATGGCTGTCCGGATCTGTAAAGGCGAAATAGACGAGATCCTTAAGGGCAACAGCGTACCGGAGGGCATCGGAAAGGCTCTTGAGATCGCGGGAGAGGATGATATGATCTTATGCCTCGGATCTCTTTATATGGCTTCCGAAGTCAGAAATTATTTTGCATAGTTTAAAACACAATTCGTTCATATTTGAGTGCTATGCTATACCTATCATGGGGGAAATAGCGAGGTCAGAATATGAAACCTTTGGTAAAAACAATTATTTTTGCTGTTGTCGCCGGCTTGGCAGCAACAGTTGTATTTACAGGTACAAGATATATTCAGAATAAAAAAACGGAGGAAGCTGTTCAGCAGATACTGGTAAAGCAGCAGGAGGTTTTTGAGAAACTTGAGGCGGAGAGAGAGACCGAGAGCAGGACAAATCCCGAAACCGATATTTATGATGTTTCGGGTGCAGCCAATTGTGCCATGCCTGCCCTCGTATCGGTGGGTGTAACATCTGTTTCCGCATCCTACGATTTTTTCGGAAGGAAGTATGAGACGGAGAGTAAAGGAAATGCATCCGGTATAATAGCCGCTCAGGACTACGGCGAGGTTCTGATAGTCACCAATGACCATGTTGTGGAAGGCATATCTTCCATCAACGTGACCTTTATAGACGGTACTACGGTTGATGCTGAAGTAAAAGCCACAGAAGAAGCGGAAGACCTTGCAGTGATCTCCGTTAAGCTTAAAGACATACCTTCAGAGACTATTGCCAAGATCAGGATAGCCACCTTCGGAAACTCCGATGACCTGGTTCCGGGGGAGAGAGTTATCGCCATCGGAAACGCAATGGGCTATGGTCAGTCCGTTACGGTTGGATATGTAAGTGCATTGGGACGCGAGGTGGAAATGGATGATTATACCATGAGCCTTATCCAGACCGATGTTGCCATTAATCCGGGTAACAGCGGAGGAGCGCTTCTTAATGAACGCGGTGAAGTCGTGGGCATTAATAATGCCAAGATAGCTTCAACAAGTGTGGAAGGTGTTTGCTATGCCATTCCTTCTTCCACGGCCATACCCATAATAGAAGTACTTATGATGAGGCGTGTGCTGGCGGAAAATGATCAGGCTTACATCGGAATAGTGGGACAGATCATTACCGCGGAAAACGCAAGCCTTTATAAGCTCCCCAGAGGAATATATGTTAAGGAAGTAAAAGCAGGTTCACCTGCCGAAAAAGCCGGGATCATGGCCGGTTATATCATTACAGCCATAAACGGTAAAAAGGTTTATTCTCAGGAAATGTATGAAAAGATAGTTTCATATACGCCCGGAGGCAGTGAAGGAACAGTAACCGTCAAGAAACTGGTTGAGGGAGAATACGTAGAGGAAACATTGAACATCACTTTCGGCAGAAAAGGTGATCTTTAAATTGTACATATCGATCCCTGTGAGGTGGAAAAATGGCAAACTTATTTGATTATCTTGAATGGCGGGGAGACATTACCTTTGACATGATGCCTGTTAATGAGGTGGACTGTCTGCTGTTATCCTGGCTCTCATATGTTGATTTTGGTGAGATCGCTCCCGAAGGATTCAGGGGAGGAGTCACCGTTAAAAAGGCATCAAAGCTTTTTCTGGAAAAGTTCGATCTTGAAAAGATATTGTCGGAATCCCTTTCCTTTACCAGGACTTCAGGGCTGGCCTTAAAGAAGTGTGCCGAAACGGACAGATTCCGTAATGCCAGGATAATGGGATATCGAAATGAAATAGATTATTCCAATGATTCTCAATTTTCGGCTGTCACCATACAGATCGATCCCAAAACCTCTGTTGTTGTGTTCAGAGGAACGGATGATACCATCGTGGGGTGGAAAGAAGATTTTAACATGTGCTTCATGCCCAAGGTGCCTGCTCAGGAAAAAGCCCTGGCCTATCTAAATGAAGCCGCTTCCAAGATCAGAGGAAAGATCTATGTGTGCGGCCATTCCAAGGGCGGTAATCTTGCTATCTATGCAGCCTGCCTCACCAATAAACGAACAGCTGACAGGATAGAAAGAGTCTATAATTTTGACGGCCCCGGATTCGGAGATGAAACGATACTCGGACCCGGAGCCAAAGAGATGCTCGATAAAACTGAAAGCTATACACCCAGTGAGTCCATAGTGGGAACGCTTTTAAACCATGTGAGTCGATACACGGTGGTAAGAAGTTCTCAAAGAAGTGTTATGCAGCATGATGCTGCATCATGGCTCATATCCGGAAAACATTTCATTACGGCTGATGAAGTTGAAGAGAAAAGCAAGATCTTTGATGAGACCATGAAAAACTGGCTTAAGCAGATGAATGACGCGGAAAGACATGAATTCATCGATGCTCTTTTCAAGATCTTATCCGCAAATGAAGCCAGAACCACCGTGGATATCAGCTCCGATGTTTTCAAAAGCCTGGCCGGCATGCTTAAGGAATTTAAGAATTTAAGTAAAGAATCCAAGGCGATGCTTAGAAAATTTACCGGTGCCTTCCTTAAAGAGGGAAGCGGCTCCATAATAAAAAGACGTAAGGAAGCTATGGCAAAATTCCCCTCCAGGATGCAGGGAGATATTAAGAATCTCATTGAGGGAAACGGTAAACAGTGAGAATATAAATTATGCCAATCCGGAGTTTTCGGTTTGGCATTTTTTAAGACATCAAAGATTTGCAAGTTTGGGTTGACAGTGGAATTATAAAGCCTTAAAATAACTGATATAGGCAAGGAGAACTTATATGAATTCAGGGAAATTTGAGGATATCGTTAAAAATAATAGTATTCTTACCGAGATCTTAAAAAGCAAGAATGTAAAACAAAAAAGTATCAATCCGCTGGTCCTTGCTCTTACGATCATCGGAGGCATTACAGTAGTTTTTGCTCTTTTCTATGCTTTTTATAATCTTGTTTCGGGCAACGCCTATAAGGACGTGGACGAGGATGAAGAAGAGTTTGAGGAAGAAGAGACTGTAAGCGCCGAATAATGTTGTTTCAAATTAATATGGAAATTATGCTGACCGCGATCTTAGGTCGGCACTTTTTATACTGAAAAGGGATTTTATGGAAAAAAAGTTAACACTTAACCCTGAGCAAACAGAAGCGGTCATGCATGACAAGGGACCTTTGCTGATATTAGCCGGGGCGGGGAGCGGAAAAACCAGAGTATTGACCCAGAGGATAGCAAGACTGATCCGGGACATGGATGTTTCTCCATATGCCATATTGGCCATTACTTTTACAAATAAAGCGGCCAAAGAGATGAAGGAGAGAGTTCAAAAGGCAGTGGGAGAAGGAAGTGAATACATACAGGTATCCACTTTTCATTCCACCTGTGTAAGGATACTCAGAAGATTTTGCGAATATATAGGCTATGAAAGAAGTTTCACCATATATGATTCGGATGATCAGAAGACTCTGGTAAAGAACATCTTAAAACAAAAGAATATAGATCCGAAACAGTTTAAGGAAAAAGCTATCCTTTCGAGAATATCAAAAGCAAAGGATGAGCTTATAGATCCTGAAAGATTCGAAGCTGAAGCGGTTGATCATTATGATAAAAAAGTGGCTGAAATATACAAGGAATATCAAAAACAGCTTAAGATCTGTAATGCCTTCGATTTTGATGACCTTATCTGTAAGACCGTGGAGCTTTTTAATACCTGTCCGGATGTGCTGAGATACTACAGGAACCGTTTCTGCTACATAATGGTGGATGAGTATCAGGACACCAATACAGCGCAGTTCGAATTTATCAGGCTTCTGGCGGAACACGAGAATGAAGAGGGCGAGATAGAGAGAAATCTCTGTGTGGTCGGTGACGATGACCAGTCTATATATAGATTCAGAGGCGCAAATATAAAGAACATCCTGAATTTTGAGAAGTATTATCCCGAGACCAAGGTTATCAAATTGGAACAGAATTACCGATCCACTCCGGAGATACTTCAGGTTGCCAATTCCGTGATCCACAACAATACGGAACGTAAAGATAAAAAATTATGGACTCAGAACGCCAAGGGTTCGGCTGTTCATTACAACCTTTACGGAGATGAGACCGGTGAGGCGGACGGCGTTTCGATAAAGATCCGGGAGATAATGGAAAGGACCGGCGCAGAATACAGAGACTTTGCGGTGCTTTACAGGACCAATGCCCAGTCCCTGTCTTTTGAAAAATCCATGCGAATGCATGATCTTAAGGCCAAGACCATAGGCACAGTTTCTTTCTTTGAAAGACGAGAGATCAAGGATATCATAGCCTACCTTAAGACCATTGATAATGCCAGGGATGACATTGCCACCAGAAGGGTTTTAAATGTTCCCAAAAGGGGAATAGGTAATACCACGGTGGAGAAGATCGGTAATTATGCGGCCGAAAACGAGCTGTCTTTTTATGAAGCACTGGCCAGGGCAGAGTATATACAGGGCCTTGAAAGATCGAGGGATAAAGCCAAAAGCTTTGTTGCTCTTATTGAAAGCATGAGGTACGAACGGAACAACAATAAGCTTTCGATAAAGAGCCTGATAAAAACAATAATCGAAGAGATAAGTTATATGGAATATCTCAGAGAAGACGATCCGGATACGGCGGAAGACAGGATACAAAACATAGAAGCTTTGGTTTCCTACGCAGACAGATATGAAACAGAGGAAGAAGATGCCACACTTACCGGATTCCTCGAATATTGCGGCCTTAATGCGGAAGAAGCGTCATCCGAAGATGATGAAGACGACGGGAATTACATCTCGTTAATGACTCTTCACAATGCAAAAGGTCTGGAGTTTCCTTATGTATTTTTAGCAGGAATGGAGGATGGTCTTTTCCCAAGCAATCTTTCCATCAATGCAGAGGACCCCATAGCTGAGATCGAAGAAGAGAGAAGGCTCTGTTACGTGGGAATAACAAGAGCAATGAAAGAACTTTTCCTTTCTGCGGCAAGAATGAGAAGGTTGTACGGCGACAGTCAGTTTAATATGCCGTCAAGATTTTTGAAAGAAATACCAAGATATTTATTGGACATGAGCAATTCATTTAATAATAATAGGAGGCAAAACTATATGGATAGCGAGATCAAGGAGAAAAAGCCTACTCCTGCCTACACCAAGGCAAACGGTGATGACGGGTATAAGAGACATGATGGGGGAGATCTTTCAGCTGAACCTTATGCTTTGAATTACAGCAAGATCTTTTCAAAGAGCAATGGGGGAGATACAACTTTGGCTTATGCCGAAGGTGATACCGTATCCCATATCAAATTCGGTACCGGTAAGGTCATTTCCATTGTAAAGGGCGGAAAAGACTACGAAGTTACCGTGGAATTTCCGGGCTATGGTACAAAGAAGATGATATCCTCCTTTGCAAATCTTAAAAAGGTAGATTGAACACAGATAAAAAAACAGCAGTTCCGATGCAGGAACTGCTGTTTTATTGATCATTCGTCCGTAGTCTTTTTATTTGTGTCCTCGGGAAGGGGAGCAACTCTTGAAAAGGCCATATCATAGCCGTCATTTCCGTAGTTTAAAGAACGGTTTACACGGCTGATGGTAGCTGTGGAAGCACCTGTCTCCTCGGCTATTTCGAGATAGGTCTTTTTAGCACGAAGCATAGCTGCTACCTGAAAACGCTGTGCGAAAGAAAGAATCTCGTTTACTGTGCAGATGTCTTCAAAGAAGCTGTAGCACTCCTCGTGATTCTTTAAACTGAGTACCGCATCAAAAAAATAGTCGACAGCGGGTGTCTTAATATTAATGCTCATTTCTCTTAAATCCTCCATTTTGCCCTATGGCAAAGTCATTTGCTTTTATATTTTAACACTACACAATTCTAAAGTAAATAGTTTAAAAAAAATAATTCCATTTAATTTATTTAAGTAGAAGTAATAATAATTAATTATCGCCACTTTGATAATTTAGTGTTGTAATTTGAGAAAAAAAGTGGTAAATATATTTGTTATATAAATTTTTTAACCTTTCAGGAGAAACCATAAACGGAGAGTTGATATGTTTAAAATTCTTAAAAAAGACATGTTATCGGACAACATAGTATTGATGGATGTGTATGCACCCAGAGTTGCAAGAAAGTGTCTTCCCGGACAGTTTGTTATTGTACGCCCCGATGAAAGAGGGGAAAGGATCCCTCTTACTGTCTGTGATTATGACAGAGAAAAGGAAAGCGTCACCATAGTTTTCCAGACTGTAGGAGCTTCTACAAAGATGATGGCTGCTTATGAGGTCGGCGATTCATTTTCGGATTTTACCGGACCTCTTGGATTACCTTCCGAGCTTTGCAAAGAAAGCATAGAAGATCTTAAAAAGAAGAAAATAATCTTCATGGCCGGCGGTGTTGGAACCGCACCTGTTTATCCCCAGGTAAAATGGCTTCATGAGCAGGGTATAGATGCCGATGTTATAATCGGTGCAAGAAATGAATCCCTTATCATCCTTGAAGATAAGATGAAGGAAGTTGCTGCAAATGTATATGTCACAACAGACGACGGAACAAAGGGCAGAAAGGGCAACGTAAACGACTGCCTTAAGTACCTTGTAAATGACCTTCATAAGACCTATGATCATGCGGTAGCTATAGGCCCCCTTATCATGATGAAGTTTGCATCCCTTCTTACCAAGGAACTGGGAATCCCCACAGTGGTATCAATGAACCCCATCATGGTTGACGGTACGGGCATGTGCGGCGCCTGCAGAGTATTGGTGGACGGAAAGGTTAAATTTGCCTGTGTTGACGGACCTGAATTTGACGGACATCTTGTTGACTATGACAATGCCATGATGCGTCAGAGATTATATAAGACAGAAGAGGGAAGAGCTCTTCTCGAACTCAGAGAAGGCGACACCCATCACGGCGGTTGCGGACATTGCGAGTAGAACAGGAGACGTTGGATAATGGAAGTAAAAGATAAAATGATACGCGTTCCCGTTAAAGAGCAGGAAGCGTCAAAAAGAGCAAAAAACTTTGATGAGGTTTGTCTCGGTTACAGCCTGGAAGAAGCCATGGCAGAGGCAAGCAGATGCTTAAAGTGTAAGAAACCCCAGTGCCAGACAGGCTGCCCCGTTGAGATCAACATTCCCGAATTCATAAGACATATAGAAGGCGGGGATATTGAAAATGCTTACAATGAAATAAGCAAGTATTCTGCACTTCCGGCAATCTGCGGACGTGTATGCCCTCAGGAAACACAGTGCGAAGCCAAGTGTATCAGAGGCATTAAGGGAGAAGCCGTATCCATCGGCAAACTTGAGAGATTTACCGCAGACTGGGCAAGAGAGCACAACATCAAGCCCATGGGAACCTCCGAAAAGAACGGTAAAAAGGTTGCGGTCATCGGATCCGGTCCTTCAGGTCTCACCTGTGCCGGTGAACTGGCAAAGAAAGGATATGACGTTACCATCTTTGAAGCACTGCATGAGGCAGGAGGCGTTTTGGTCTACGGTATACCCGAGTTCAGACTTCCCAAGGACACTGTTGTTAAGGCTGAAGTAGAAAATGTAAAGAGCCTTGGTGTTAAGATCGAGACCGATGTTATCGTAGGTAAGTCGGTTACCATAGATGAACTCATGGAGGAAGAAGGCTTTAAGGCTGTATTTATCGGTTCAGGAGCAGGACTTCCCAAGTTTATGGGTATTCCCGGAGAACAGGCCAACGGTGTATTCTCAGCCAATGAGTTCCTTACCAGAAACAACCTTATGAAGGCTTTCAGGGATGACTATGATACTCCTATAGCCAGAGGAAAAAAAGTTGCTGTCATCGGCGGTGGAAATGTGGCTATGGATGCTGCAAGAACCGCTTTAAGACTGGGCGCGGAGACCTATATAGTCTACAGACGTTCCGAAGCTGAACTTCCCGCAAGAGCGGAAGAAGTTCATCATGCAAAGGAAGAGGGCATCGTGTTTAAACTTCTTACCAATCCCAAGGAGATCCTTGTGGATGAAAACGGTTGGGTCAGGGGACTTACCTGTGTTGAGATGGAACTGGGTGAGCCTGATGCTTCCGGTAGAAGAAGACCCATCGAGAAAAAAGGATCGGATTTCACTCTTGATGTGGATACTGTGATCATGGCGCTGGGAACCAGTCCCAACCCTTTGATCTCCTCCACCACGGAAGGCCTCGAAATCAATTCCCATCAGTGCATAGTTGCGGAAGAAGTTACGGGAAAGACATCCCGCGAAGGCATATTTGCCGGCGGCGATGCGGTTACCGGCGCCGCTACCGTTATTCTTGCAATGCAGGCAGGTAAGCAGGCTGCAGCCGCAATTGATGAGTATCTGAAGAATAAGTAAAGTTTTTACACCTTTTTAGTTCAAAAAAATATAGTTAAATTAAGGCCATTGCTATGAGAAAATAGCAATGGTTTTTTTATGTTTAAAGCAGTAGTTTGGAGGTAACCTATGAAGAAAGATCGGATGAAAAAAACAGCATTGCTTTTGTGTGCGGTACTTACATTGGGACTGTTTTCCGCTTGCGGACAAGAGGAAAACGGTAAAGTAAATACCATTGAAGAGAGCAATTCTTCAACTCTGCCGGATGACAAGTCCGACATCACAGAGAACGATGCTGAGAATGATACTGTGAACAACATTATAACCGGTACGGTGAAGGAAGAAGACACCCTTAAAAAGTCTTCGGATGACGGAAAGATGAGAGACGGACTTACTGCTCTTGAAATTGCCGAACTTATGGGCGGAGGTATAAACCTGGGGAATACTATGGAAGCTACAGCCGGCAGAGAGAGCGCCGGAGTCGGTGCAGACCCTTCTGTTTATGAGACCGGCTGGGGACAACCCGTTACCACACAGAAAATGATCGACGGAATGAAGGATGCGGGCTTTGATACCATTCGTATTCCGGTAGGGTGGACCAGCGGTATGCATGTGGAAGAAAAGAACTATGACATAGATGCAAAGTTTATGGCAAGAGTTACTGAGATCGTGGATTATGCAAGAAATGCGGGTATGTATGCCATTATAAACGATCACTGGGATAACGGCTGGTGGGGCATGTTCGGATCCGACAGCGAGGAGACAAGAAATGAAGCCATGAAGCTTTATACATCCATGTGGAAGCAGATCGCGGAAAACTTTAAAGACTATTCCGACTACCTGATCTTTGAATCAGCCAATGAGGAATTGGGAGCTCGTTTCGATGAAAACAGCATTTTCTGTTCCGATTCGGAGACTACGGCACTTTCCACGGATGAAAAGTTCAGACTTTGCAATGAAGTAAATCAGGCCTTTGTTGATACGGTAAGAGCCACAGGAGGTAATAACGAAAACAGATTCCTCCTGATCGCAGGTTTTGGAACAGATATAAACAATACTCTTGATGACAGGTTTAAGATGCCTTTGGACAAGGCAGAAAAGAAACTTTTGGTTTCGGTACACTACTATGATCCTTCGGGTTATTGTATCTTCGGCTCCATAGATTCCTGGGGAGCAAAAACCGAATATACAAATATGAACAATGCCCTTGCAAAGATGGCTGCCTATACCGAAAAAGGAGTTGGCGTTGTTATAGGTGAATACGGTGTGTTGATGACAGACGGAAAAACACTCAGAGAAGGTGCAAAGGAATACACCACCAACTTCCTCAACAATTGCGATGTATACGGTTTTGTACCGGTGCTTTGGGATTGCAATGATCTTTATAACAGACAGGATGCTTCCATAATTGATGCTGACATGGCAACTCTTTATCTTAATCATTCTGCCGCATCACAGGCTTTGATCGGAAACGACTATGTAAGTATGGCACAGAAGGAGATGCAGACAGCCTATGATAATGCTCCCGATCCTTTTGTTTTGCCGGATGACAAAGCTATAGCCTGGCTTATGTATTCTTCATCCGACTGGAATGTATCCTATAGTGTGGGAGACACCTATACACCCGAATCCAAAACTGCGGGAGTGGTGGCAACTGATGTTTATGTCACCGGAGACGGAGAATACACAGTGGGTCTGGATTTTACCGGCACAGCGGCAGGATATGCCAACAGTGTGGTATTCAGTGCAGTAGGTATCGATAACGGTGAAAAACTCTTCCCCGGATGCCTCATGACTATCAGCGAGATCGTTATCAACGGAGAAAAGTACAATTACAATAAGCTTCCTTATTGTACTTCCGATGATATGAATTGTACCAGGATCAACCTTTACAATGAATGGATCTCCAAGATGAGTGAGGTTCAGGATATCAGAACACCTATGGGAAGAGCCACCTATGCGAGTCCTACCATCCTTGATCCTTCTGCTTTAGGGCAGGTTAAGACCATTTATGTGACCTTTAAATTAAAAACAAAATAGTTTTAGGGAATCTTTATAAAAAAATTGGCATTAGCACTTGACAAAGTTGAGTGCTAATGCTATTTTATTTTTATCAATTAGCACTCTAAACATTTGAGTGCTAACAACAAAAAATCGAATCTATTTACAGAAAGGAACCTGAGCTTTGGAAGTAGATGACAGAAAATGGACAATTCTTAATGCCATAATCAGAAATTATCTCGAGACCGGTGAACCGGTCGGTTCAAGAACTATTTCAAAGTTCACGGACCTTAATCTTTCTTCCGCTACCATCAGAAATGAAATGAGCGATCTGGAAGAGATGGGATATATAACCTCCCCTCACACTTCCGCAGGTCGTATTCCCACAGATAAAGCCTACAGGCTTTACGTGGACAAGATGATGGAAAGCAAGGACAAAGAGATCAAGGAGATAAAGACAATGCTCCTTGATAAAGCCGATAAGATGGAAAATCTTCTTGAGCAGGCCACAAAGCTTCTTGCCGCAAGTACCAATTACACGGCCATGGTTACCACACCCATGTACAGGAGCAAAAAGATCAAGTTCGTTCAGCTTACGGAAGTCAGTGAGTCCTCGATACTTGTGGTTATCCTTATTGAGGGTAATATAGTTAAGAATAAGGTGATAGAGGTTTCAAAGCCTATAGAACCCGAAACCATGTTGAAGCTTAATCTCATGCTTAACACCTTCCTTCAGGGGCTGGATCTTTCTGAGATCAATCTTGAGATCATAGGCAACATGAAAAAACAGTCCGAAGGTTTGGGCAGCGTCGTAAATGATGTCCTTGATGCAGTGGCTCAGGCATTGGGAGAAGAAGATAAGGTTAAGGTTTATACCAGCGGAGCTACCAATATACTTAAGTATCCCGAGTTGTCCTCCGGGGACAATGCTTCTGACATTCTCTACGAGATCGAAGAGAAAAAGGAACTTACGGAATTCATGAAAAAAGAAGACGCAGACGGGAATCCCATTCAGGTTTATATAGGAGATGAAGTTACCGTTGATTCCATGAAAGACTGTTCCGTGGTAACAGCCACCTATGAACTGGCCGACGGAATGTATGGCAAGTTCGGTATCGTGGGACCCAAGAGAATGGATTATGAAAAAGTGGTTTCCGCACTTACAACCATCAAAAATCAAATTAATGAGTTGATAAAGAAATAGCTGAAAGGAGAATATATCTTGAACGCCAAGGAATTGGAAAAAAAGGTAAAGAACAAGAATAAGGAGGAAGAGTCCAAAAAGGTTGATGATAAAGAAAAAGAGACCTTAGAGGACGAGAAGGAGACTGCAACGGCAGAAACCGAAGAAACCTCTGAGGGAGAAAAGACGGAACAGGAAAAAGAAGCTTCCGAAGAAAAGAAAGATGAAAAGGATGAGGAAGCTGTGAAAAGAAAGAAGGAAAAGAAAGACAAAAAGGATGTTGAGATCGAAGAGTTAAATGACAGGATACTTCGTCAGATGGCTGAATTCGACAATTATCGTAAACGTACCGAAAAAGAGAAAAGTGCAATGTTCGATATGGGTGCGAAAAACATAGTGGAAAAGATCCTTCCCGTTATCGACAATTTTGAGAGAGGTTTTGATATGCTTTCCGATGAAGAAAAAGCAAAGCCTTTCGCGGCAGGCATGGAAAAGGTTTATAAGCAGATGATGACCGGCCTTCAGGAAGCGGGACTTAAGGAGATCGAAGCTTTGAACTGTGAATTTAATCCTGACCTTCATAATGCGGTGATGCATGTTGAAGATGAGAACGCAGGCGAGAATACGATCGTCGAGGTTTTCCAGAAGGGTTATTATTATAAAGATACCATCGTAAGACATTCGATGGTTAAGGTTGCAAATTAGAAAAACGGCTGAATATCGGACTAAATTTAAATTTGTAAGGGGATCGGAAAGATTTCCTTATACCCAAGATTAGGAGGAAAAAGAAATGAGTAAGATTATTGGTATTGACCTTGGAACAACAAATTCCTGCGTCGCAGTTATGGAGGGTGGTAAGCCCGTTGTTATTACAAATCCCGACGGAGGAAGAACCACACCTTCAGTTGTGGCTTTCACAAAGACCGGTGAACGTATTGTAGGTGATTCCGCAAGACGTCAGGCAGTTACAAACTCAGAAAAGACCATCTCTTCAATTAAGAGACACATGGGTTCTGACTTCAGAGTAACAATCGATGATAAGAGATTTTCTCCTCAGGAGATCTCCGCAATGATCCTTCAGAAGTTAAAGGCAGATGCTGAAAGCTATCTCGGTGAGCCTGTCAAGGAAGCTGTCATCACAGTTCCCGCTTACTTCAATGATGCTCAGCGTCAGGCTACAAAGGATGCAGGTAAGATCGCAGGACTTGATGTAAAGAGAATTATAAACGAGCCTACTGCAGCAGCTCTTGCTTACGGTCTTGATAACGAGAGCGAGCAGAAGATCATGGTTTATGACCTTGGCGGCGGTACCTTCGATGTTTCCGTTATCGATATCGGCGACGGAGTTATCGAGGTTCTTGCTACAGCAGGTAACAACAGACTCGGCGGTGATGACTTCGATGACCGCGTTATGAGATACCTTATCGACGAATTCAAGAAGGCTGAGGGTGTAGATCTTTCAGCAGATAAGATGGCTGTTCAGAGACTTAAGGAAGCCGCTGAAAAAGCAAAGAAGGAACTTTCCACACAGACACAGACAAATATCAACCTTCCTTTCATTACAGCAACAGCAGAAGGACCTAAGCACCTTGACATCAATCTCACCCGTGCTAAGTTCGATGAACTTACAAGAGATCTTGTAGATGCTACCAGAGAGCCTGTTCAGACAGCTCTTCGCGATGCAGGTCTTACAGCAAGCGACCTTGGTAAGGTTCTCCTTGTAGGCGGATCCACAAGAATCCCCGCTGTTCAGGAACTTGTTAAGCAGATGACCGGTAAGGAGCCTTCAAAGAGCCTTAATCCCGATGAATGTGTTGCTATCGGTGCTGCTATTCAGGGTGGTACCCTTGCAGGCGAGGGCGGATCCAAGTCCGTACTTCTCCTTGATGTAACACCTCTTACCCTTTCCATTGAGACACTGGGTGGTGTTGCTACACCTCTTATTGAGAAGAACACAACCATTCCCGCTAAGAAGAGTCAGGTATTCTCAACAGCGGAAGATGGCCAGACAGCAGTAGATATCAACGTTGTTCAGGGTGAAAGAAAGTTCGCAAAAGACAACAAGTCCCTTGGACGCTTCAGACTGGACGGCATCCCTTCAGCTCCCAGAGGAGTACCGCAGATCGAAGTTACATTCGATATCGATGCAAACGGTATCGTAAATGTTTCCGCTAAGGATCTTGGTACCGGTAAGGAACAGCACATCACCATCACGGCAGGAACAAACCTTTCCGATGATGATATAGCAAAGGCTGTTAAGGAAGCTGCTGAGTATGAAGCTCAGGATAAGAAGAGAAAGGACGCCGTAGATACAAAGAACGAGTGCGATTCCTTCGTATTCCAGACTGAAAAGTCATTAAAGGAGATCGGCGACAAGCTTCCTGAAAGCGATAAGGCAAATGTTCAGAGAGATCTTGATAACCTTAAGGATCTTGTTAACAAGGCAAATCCCGAAGTAATGACAGAAAACGAGGTCAATGACCTTAAGGCTGCAAAGGAAAGACTCATGGAGTCCGCTCAGAGCTTGTTCTCAAAACTTTATGAGCAGAACCAGGGCGGAGCTCAGGGCGCTGGTCCTGACATGGGAGCCAACGGATTTAACGGCGGAAATGCCGGAAACAGCGGATCCGCAAACAACAACGATGATGTTGTAGACGGTGACTTCAGAGAAGTTTAATATTAAATAATATTACCTTCACAGGGGCGTTTTACACGCCCCTTGTGGGTTATTCAAGGAAAAGGACAAAAGTTGCCCTTTGGTCCTTTTAAAATAAATTGTAACATGAGGAATTTTTATGGCAGACAATAAGCGCGACTACTATGAGGTGCTGGGAGTTACCAAGAACGCCTCCGATGATGAGATAAAAAAAGCATACAGAGTCCTGGCTAAGAAATACCATCCCGACTTGAATCCTGGAAATAAAGAAGCCGAAGAGAAGTTTAAAGAGGCTTCTGAAGCCTATGCGATCCTTTCTGATGCCGATAAGAGAAGAAAGTATGACCAGTTCGGCCATGCTGCTTTTGAAAACGGCGGAGGAGCAGGTGCCAGCGGTTTCGGATTCAGCGATATGGGAGATATTTTCTCCAATTTCGGAGATATCTTCGGAGATCTGTTTGGCATGGGCGGTTTTGGTGGCGGAAGAAGAAGTTCTTCGAGTGCCAATGAACCTCAGAAGGGTTCCAGCATCAGAATAGGTGTTACCATCAGCTTCGAAGAAGCTGTTTTCGGAACAAAGAAAGAAGTTACCTTTAACGGTCATGAAAACTGTCCCGAATGTAACGGTACAGGAGCTAAAAAAGGCAGCTCTCCCGAGACCTGTCCTCAATGTAAAGGAAGAGGTCAGGTTATATTCCAGAGACAGTCTTTATTCGGCATGACGCAGAGCGTTCAGGTCTGTCCTCAATGTCGCGGTAAAGGAAAGATAATCAAGGATAAGTGTCCCAACTGCTATGGCGAAGGCGTCATTGCAAAGAAGAGGACCATAGAAGTTTCCATTCCTGCAGGCATAGATGACGGACAGGCAGTACGCCTTAGCGGTCAGGGAGAGCCCGGAACCAACGGTGGACCGAGAGGCGATATCCTTGTGGAAGTTACGGTTAAGCCTCATCCTATTTTCCAGAGAGACGGAATGGATCTTTATTCCAATGTGCCTCTTCCATTTACCAAGGCGGCTCTCGGCGGAGACATGAGGATAAAGACCATCGACGGAGATGTGATATACACGGTTAATCCCGGAACTCAGACAGATACCAGGATCAGACTTCGCGGTAAAGGCGTTCCTTCCATCAGGAATGCTTCTACCAGAGGTGATCTTTACGTAAATTTTGTTGTTCAGGTTCCTTCCAAGCTCACCAAAGAACAGAGAGATATCCTGGAAGCTTACGACAGAACATTAACAGATATTCCCAATGCAGGTGATTCGGGGAAAAATAAAAAGAGATCCAAATGATCTTTTTAAGACCAACGGACAGTACTTGCCCGTTGGTCTTTTTGATTTTGTCACGGAGTACACAATTGGTTTACCTTTTAAGAAAAGTGTGTTAAAATCCGAAGTTACGGGGGCATGCAAATGTACAGATTTTTTATAAACGAAGAACAGCATAATGAAAATGAGATCCGGATCACGGGAGAGGATGTAAACCATATTAAAAATGTTTTACGTCTTAAAGAAGGAGACAGGATAGTTCTGTGTAACGGTGAAAACAGGGATTATATCTCGGAGATCTCGGATGAGGGATCAAAAAGTGAGATCCTGTGCAGGGTCGTGGAAACAAAAAACTCAGCTACAGAACTTCCGATAAAGATGGTTCTTTACCAGGGTCTTCCCAAAAAAGATAAAATGGAACTCATAATCCAAAAATGTGTTGAGCTGGGTGTTTCCGAGATCGTTCCGGTGATCATGAAAAGATGTATCGTGAAACTCGAGGATGACAAGGCGGAAGCAAAGAAAAACGCCAGATGGTCGGAAATCTCAAGAGCGGCCGCAAAACAATGCGGAAGAGGAAAAATACCTGTTATAGGAAAAGCATTAAGTTTTAAAGAGGCTCTGAAGAATGCCTTAGATGAGGATCCGGGGCATTTGCTGGTACCCTATGAAAATGAAGAGGGGATAGCTTCCATAAGAGAATTTATAAAAGAGCTTAAGAACTCTTTAAAAGAAGACCCGGATAACAGACCCACAGTTTCGATATTTATAGGACCCGAGGGAGGGTTTGAAGAAAGTGAGATAGAAGCTGCTCTGAATGCTGGAGCTCACACCGTGTCTTTGGGACAAAGGATATTAAGAACGGAAACGGCGGGCTTTACCACCGCGGCAATTTTGATGTATGAAACGGAGACCCATTAATGATAGCATATCTTGATAACGCTGCAACAACGAAAGTATCCAAAAGCGTTTATGATAAAATGACTTCAATTTATCTGGAGGATTTCGGTAATCCTTCTTCCATGCATAGGATAGGGATGGAGGCTGAAAATTATATAAAAGGATCAAGAAAGATAATATCAGATATCCTTAAATGTGATCCCGGAGAGATAGTCTTTACTTCCGGTGGAACCGAATCCAATAACACGGCGCTTATCGGAACGGCTCTGGCCAATTCCAGAAAAGGCAAGCATATAATTTCCACCAGAATGGAGCACGCTTCGGTTTATAATCCTTTGTTTTTCCTGGAAAGCATGGGTTATGAGATATCCTTTGCTCCCGTTGATAAGGACGGGCATGTGATCATAGACGCACTTACCGACCTGATAAGGGAAGATACCATCCTTGTTTCGGTTATGTTTGTTAATAATGAGATAGGAAGTATCAATGACATAGGGGCTGTATCAAAGGCCGTAAAGGAAAAGAATCCCAACATAATTTTTCACGTGGATGCCATTCAGGCATTCGGTAAAATGAAAGTGATACCCAAAAATCTCGGTATAGATCTGCTTTCGGTTTCGGGGCACAAGATCCTGGGACCTAAAGGAAGCGGCTTTTTGTATATCAAGAAGGGTACCAGGATCAAACCCTATATCTATGGCGGAGGCCAGGAAAAGGGCATGAGATCCGGTACGGAAAATGTTCCGGCCATCGGAGGATTGGGGCAGGCGGCTTTTGATGCATATGAGGCTCTGGATAAAAACAGAGAGAAAATGTATGCGCTTAAGGAAAAACTTATAAGAGGGCTTCTTGAACTGGATAATGTACGGGTTCATACCTTCGGAAACAGCGGTGAAAACATTCCCGACCTGCACGAAAAGATACTTAAGACCGCTCCTCACGTGGTGAGCTGCGGATTTGAAGGCTTAAGCAGGAGCGAAGTCCTGCTTCACGCTCTGGAGGATAAGCAGATCTATGTATCATCCGGATCCGCGTGCTCTTCAAATCATCCCGATATTTCAGGAACCTTAAAGGCTATAGGAGTGGATGGCAAATACCTTAATTCCACCCTCAGATTCAGTTTTGCGCCTACCACCTGCGAAGAGGAGATAGACATGACGCTTGAAGCTCTGAAAGAACTTTTGCCCGTACTCAGGAAATACACGAGGCATTGAAGATGGAATACAGGAATTATATTTTTGACTTCTACGGTACCTTGTGTGACATAAATACAAACGAGAACAAACCCTCTTTGTGGAAAAAGACAGCCGAGATCTATTCGGCTTACGGCGCTTTTTATAACGGAAGGGAGCTTAAACGGGCCTATAAAGAAGCTATAAAGTCAGACTGCCTTAAACATTCCGAAGAAGAATATTACGAGCCGGATGTTACCGGGGTTTTTAAGACATTGTTTAACCTTAAAGGAGTACAGATCACCGAAGATGAGGCAAGAAATACGGCCATAACCTTCAGAGCTTTGTCAAGGTCTTATATACGTTTGTATCCGGGAGTGGAGGAATTGCTTGGATCGCTTAAAAAAAGAAATAAGAAGATCTATCTTCTCTCAAATGCACAAACGGATTTTACAAGGCCTGAGATCACTATGCTCGGTATCGGTCATTTTTTTGACGGCATATTTATTTCGTCGGAACAGAAGGTTAAGAAACCCGGCAGATTATTTTTTGAAAGACTTCTTAAAACGTATTCGCTAAAGCCCGAAGAAAGCATTATGATCGGTAACGACGAATCGGCGGATATAGCGGGAGCCATGGAAGTGGGAATGGATTCTCTTTATATTCATTCCAATATATCGCCCGGAGAATATGGAAAACTTAAACCCACCTATTGCATTCCCGACGGAGATTTTAAACGTATCAAGGAACTGATATTAAATTAATATATATAAGATGGAGGTTGTATGGCTGATAAATTACTTAAAAGAAATGAAGTACCGGTAGAAGAGACCTGGGATCTTTCACTTTTATATAAAAGTGACGAGGAACTGAACGGGGATATAGAAAAAGCAAGGGGACTTGTTAAGAAAATAATTACTTTTAAGGGGAAACTGAATTCGGCAGAGGCTGTAAATGACTGCCTTTCCCTCTATGAGCAGTTCATTGTTATAGCCGATCACGCAACTAATTATGTGGGGCTGGATGCGGAAACCGATCACACAAATTCTGCCGTGATGGAGAAGAACGAAAAAGTAAGCAATATCTTTAATGAACTTGAAACAGAGATCACCTTTATGGACAGCGAAATAGCCCGAGCTGATGAAGAAGTGCTTAAAAAGGCTATGGAAACATGCGACAGACACAATACCTATCTTAAAAATGTGCTGAGAAGCAAGCCTCATATGCTTTCGGATGAAACGGAAAGAGCATTGGCAGCATTAAATCAAACCCTTAACGCACCCTATGATACTTATCTGGCAGCTAAGCTTGCGGATATGAAATTCCCTGATTTTGAGGTGGACGGAGTTAAATATCCTTTGGGCTATTCTCTTTTCGAGGATGATTATGAATATGACTCAAGGACAAATGTAAGACGTGCCGCTTTCAGAGCTTTTTCCGACAAGCTTAAGGAGTACAGAAATGTTACGGCTACGGCTTACAATCAATGTGTAAGATGCGAAAAGACTCTTGCGGATCTTAGGGGCTTTGACAATGTTTTTGACAGCCTTCTTTTTGATCAGGAGGTTACGGAGGATCTATACAACAGACAGATCGATCTGATCATGTCCAAATTGTCTGTGCATATGAGAAAGTATGCAAGGCTCATTAAAAAGCTGTATAAACTGGACAAGATGACCTATGCGGATCTGAAACTTCCGATCGATCCGGATTTCAGCCCCAAGGTTACCATAAAAGAAGCCAGGGAATACTGCGTAAAGGGACTTTCGATCCTGGGACCCGAGTATGTAAAAATGGTAGAAGAAGCCTTTGACAACCGTTGGTTTGATTTTGCCAACAACGAAGGAAAATGTACCGGAGGTTTTTGTTCCAGTCCTTACCGCAAGAATTCCTACATCCTTCTTTCCTTTAACGGCCGTATGTCGGATGTATTCACTATGGCTCATGAATTGGGCCATGCAGGTCATTTTAAGGCTTGCGGAGAAGCTCAGGGACCATTGGATACCGATCCTTCGGGTTATTTTGTAGAATCACCCTCCACTATGAATGAACTCCTTCTGGCTCATTATCTTCTTAAGACCAATAACGAACCCAGATTCAAGAGATGGGTATTGGCTAACATGGTTGGAAACACTTATTATCATAACTTTGTAACCCACCTGCTTGAAGCCGCTTATCAGAGAGAGGTTTATAAGATAATAGACAAGGGTGGAAGTGTTCAGGGAGATACTCTGGACAGCATTTTTACCGATGTCCTTAAAAAATTCTGGGGAGATGAGGTGGAACTCACAGAAGGTGCGGAACTCACCTGGATGAGACAGCCTCATTACTATATGGGCCTCTATTCCTATACCTACAGTGCCGGACTTACCATTGCCACTGCAGCCTGTGACAGAATAGAAAAGGAAGGAAGCAGAGCGGTGGAGGACTGGAAAAGAGGACTTTCCATGGGAGGAAAGCTTTCACCGCTTGAGTTTGCGCAAAATGCGGGTGTGGATATATCCACGGATGCACCTCTGCTTCGCACCATTGAGATCATTGGCGGCTACATCGACGAGATAGAACGGTTAAGTGAAGAAATAGTATAGTTGATGTGAACTGTTATATTTTTCTATAACAAAATGTTTACATTTATATCATTGAATCTGTATTTTTGCGGGTGTATCATATTGGCGATTTAAATTGATGACTGTAAGATGATAGAACAGTGAGGTGGATATATGTATACATGCAGATGGTGTGGAAAGATCCTGCTTGAAGCACGGAACGAATCGGAAGCTATTTGCGGACCCTGTCGCATAAAGGAAGCGGAAACCCTTAAAAAACTGGCTGTTGCCATGTCCAAGAATCCGGGAATGAATGCGATGGAACTGGCCCAGGCATCAGGCGTGCCTCTTTCCAAGGTAAGCTATTTTATGAAAAACGGAAAAATAAAGCAAAGATAAAAAGGATGCCTCTCCTGTTAAGGGAGAGACATTTTTTATGCTTTTTTCATTAAGTTTTCGTTATACTGTGATATAATACCTTCGTTTATCAAATGAAGTTATAGAGAGGTAACATATGATCAAGATCCTGATGAAGAGTATCCGCGAATATAAGTCCCCGTCTGTTCAGACGCCTCTTTTTATGTGCGGAGAAGTAAGTATGGAAGTTTTGCTTCCCTTTGTTATGGCAAAACTTATCGATGAATTGGAAAGAAACAATCTTAAAATGGTTTTGAGTTATGGCGGTATTCTTATCGTTATAGCCATACTCAGCCTGTTCTTCGGAACAATGTCAGCCCGCAGAGCGGCTGTGGCCAGTTGCGGATTTGCGAAGAATCTGCGTCATGACCTTTTTCATAAGGTTATGGATTTCTCATTTTCCGATGTGGACAGATTTTCACCTTCGTCTTTGGTCACAAGACTTACCACAGATGTATCCAATCTGCAGAATGCCTATGCGATGATCATACGTATGGCGGTAAGAGTACCCCTTATGTTCCTGTTTTCCATCATAATGGGGTGCAGGATCAACTGGAAGCTTACCATGATCTTTCTGGCTATAGTGCCTTTTCTCGGAGGAGCCATTCTTTTGATCGCCTCCAAGGCGCATAAGATATTCAAAAGAATATTTAAGAAATATGATGCTTTAAACAATTCGGTACAGGAAAATGTTTCCGCCATCCGTGTTGTAAAAGGCTTTGTAAGAGAAGATTATGAGATAGAAAAGTTCAATCAGAGATCTGCGGACGTCAGAGATGACTTTACTCATGCGGAAAAGCTTCTGGCGCTTTTTAATCCCGTAATGAACTTCTTTATGAATGTGAGCATGCTCCTTATATGCTATCTGGGAGCAAAGGTTATAATCACCACCGCCAATGATCCGGTTCCGGAACTTACCACCGGTGATCTTTCCTCTCTTACAAACTACGGTGTTAAGATCTTATCTGCCCTTATGATGCTGGGCTTTGCCTTTGTAATGATCACAATGGCCTCCGAAGCCGGTAACCGTATCGTGGAAGTGCTCAAGTATGAACCCACACTTACCGGAGAACCCAACGGACTTACCTCTGTGCCCGACGGAAGCATCAGATTTAAAAATGTTTCTTTTAAGTATTCCGACGGAGCCACAAGAAATTCCCTTGAGAACATAAATCTGGACATAGAGAGCGGAAAGACCGTGGGTATCATAGGTGGTACAGGTTCTTCCAAGACCACATTGATCCAGCTGATATCAAGACTTTATGACGCCACCGAGGGTGAAGTGCTGGTGGGCGGTCACAATGTTAAGGATTATGATCTTAAGTCACTTAGAGATCAGGTGGCTGTTGTGCTTCAAAAGAATATTCTTTTTGCCGGTACCATAAAAGAGAATATGAGATGGGGTAATAAAGAAGCCACAGACGAAGAGATCGTTGAAGCTTGTAAAGCAGCCTGTGCGGATGAGTTTGTCCGCAATTTCCCCGACGGATACGATACCTACATCGAACAGGGCGGTACCAATGTGTCCGGAGGTCAGAAACAGCGACTTTGCATAGCCCGGGCCCTTCTTAAAAAACCGCGCATATTGATCCTGGACGACTCCACATCTGCCGTTGATACCAAGACGGATGCCATGATCAGAAACAGTTTCAAGAAATCCATACCCGGAACTACAAAGATCATTATCGCCCAGAGAGTGTCTTCCGTAGAGGATGCTGACGAGATCCTTGTTATGGACGGCGGAAAGATCGTTGAACGCGGTACAAGCCGTGAACTAATAGATATGAACGGTATATATGCCGAAATATATGAAACACAGACCAAAGGAAAGGAGGAATAAGCCATGCCGGGACCTATCAGAAGATTGGGACCTCGTCCCCAGATCAAAAAGGGAGTATTTACCAGGCTGTTAAAAACCGTTTTTGGTTATTACGGACCTCAGCTTGCAGTGGTTGGTGTATGTCTGCTGCTGGCGGCTGTTTCTCAGATTTCCATGAGCGTGTTCATGAAAAAACTGATCGACGACTGCATTACTCCCGGGATCAAGAACGGATGGGATGCGGTCGCCGAAAATACGATCAAGCTCATCAGTGTTCTTGCGTGCATATATTTGCTCGGCGTTATATGTTCCTTCATATATACAAGGATAATGGCCGTGGTCTGCCAGGGATCTTTGAAAAAGTTCAGAGATGCCATGTTTGATAAGATGCAGACCCTTCCCATTAAGTACTTTGACACTCATGCACACGGTGACATCATGAGTACCTATACCAATGATACAGATGCTGTAAGACAGCTGATAGGCCAGAGCCTTCCTTCATTGTTTTCTTCGATCATAATGATCGTAGGACTTGTGTTTGTAATGATGTATTTCAGTATGTGGTTGTTCCTGATGGTACTGTTTGCTCTGTTTATCATCGGAAAAGCAGGTGCTCATTTTGGCGGAAAGAGCGGTAAATACATGGTGGGAAGACAGAAATCACTTGCAAAAGAGGAAGGGTTTGTCGAAGAAATGATGACCGGCCTCAAGGTGGTAAAGGTTTTCACTCACGAACAGGAAGCCAAGAATGATTTTGACAAGCTCAACGATCAGCTTTACGAAGACTCCATGCAGGCAGATAAAAACGGTAATGTTCTCGGTCCTATCACCAATAATGTGGGTAACATTTTCTATGTTCTGATCGCGGTTTTCGGAGCAAGTCTCTTTGCGCTGGGAGCTGTCAATGTAAGCTTACAGGGTATTGTTCCTCTTACCTTGGGCGTTGTCGTTACCTTCCTCGGAATGTTCGGACAGCTTTCTCAGATGGTGGGCCAGATGTCCCAGCAGATCACCATGGTAATGATGGGTATCGCCGGAGCCGGCCGTGTATTTGATCTTATAGATGAAAAGCCGGAAGAGGATCACGGATATTGTGAACTTGTAAATGTTAAGAAAAATGAAAAAGGTGAACTTGTAGAGACCGAAGAGAGCACCAATCTCTGGGCATGGAAGCATCCTCATCAGGAACAGGGTACTGTTACCTATACAGAACTAAAGGGAGAGATCGAACTTGAAAATGTGGATTTCGGTTATGTTCCCGATAAACTCGTTCTGGAAGATGTATCTCTTCATGCTAAGGCAGGAGAAAAATTCGCCTTTGTGGGAGCTACAGGTGCAGGTAAGACCACAATAACCAATCTTATAAACAGATTTTATGATATTCCCGACGGAAAGATACGTTTTGACGGTATTAACATAAATAAGATCAAGAAACCTGACTTAAGAAGATCTTTGGGCCTTGTTCTTCAGGATGTAAACCTCTTTACGGGTACAGTTATGGACAATATCAGATACGGAAGACTTAATGCCACGGATGAAGAATGTATCGAAGCAGCAAAGCTTGCCAACGCACATGACTTTATCACTCGCCTTCCCGAAGGATATAATACCATGCTTACCGGAAACGGAGCTTCGCTTTCCCAGGGACAGAGACAGCTTTTGTCCATTGCCAGAGCGGCTGTTGCAAATACTCCCGCAATGATCCTTGACGAAGCCACCAGTTCCATTGATACCAGAACGGAGGCTCTTGTTCAGAACGGTATGGATAAACTGATGGAAGGCAGAACGGTATTTGTTATCGCTCACAGACTTTCCACCGTTAGAAATGCAAAATCTATTATCGTTTTGGATCATGGACATATTATCGAGAGAGGTTCCCATGACGAACTTATCAATAAAAAAGGTGTTTATTATCAGCTTTACACCGGTGCGTTTGAAATGGAATAAAAGCATATAAAACAGCGGAATTGACCAATACTAACGGATTTCGGAGTAATACCGGGATCCGTTATATATTACCTCGAAAAAAAATGTAATAATATTTTTGCATTTTCTATTGACAGCAGATTACTTTTGGTGTATAAAGTTAGCATTGGCTAACGGATGTGGCCTTAATATTTGAACAAACGGTTAGCGTGAGCTAACACGATATATTTAACTAAGCCTTTTATCCTTTATTTAATAGATATGTTGTTGGTTGTAATAAAAAGTTACCCACGGTTTTACCGTGGGTCTTTTTATATGTCCCCTTTACAAATAAATGTTTGTCTGATATAATATTCAAGAATTATGTTATAAAACAAAAATCTTGAAATAAATCATTTGATCACAGTGAGGTAGCTAATATGAAGGAACAGTTATTGGAAGAGTTCGAAAGAGTTTTTGGCGGAACGGAAGACTGCAGGGTTTTCTTTGCCCCCGGAAGAGTTAATCTCATAGGAGAGCACACGGATTATAACGGCGGACATGTTTTTCCCTGCGCTCTTACCATAGGGACCTACGGTGTTGCCAGAAAGAACGGTATGGATACCTGCAGGTTTTACTCCATGAATTTTTCAAATCAGGGAGTAAAGGCAGTTAATCTGGATGATCTTGTATATGACAGAGAGGAATACAACTGGGCAAATTATCCTATGGGTGTTATTTCCATGCTGAATGAGAATGAAGTGAGAGTAGATGAAGGCATAGACCTTTTGATCTTCGGAAATATACCCAATGCTTCAGGGCTTTCCTCTTCAGCGTCTCTTGAGGTGCTTACGGCTTTTGCCTGCAGAGAACTTTTCGGGTTTGATATGAGTTTACAGGATATCGCATTACTTTCCCAAAAAGCCGAGAATAAATTTATCGGTGTAAATTGCGGTATCATGGATCAGTTTGCCATTGCTATGGGCAAAAAAGACAATGCAATTTTCCTTGATACGGCTACATTAAAATACGAATACGCGCCTATCGAACTTAAGGATGCTAAGATCGTTATCACCTGTTCCAACAAAAAAAGAGGACTGGGTGATTCGAAATATAACGAGAGAAGAAGCGAATGTGAGGAGGCTTTAAAAGCGATCCGTACCGTTAAGAACATAAGTTCTCTGGGAGAACTCAGCGAAAGTGAGTTCGAAGAGGTTAAGTCCGTGATCGGTGATGAGACAAAGATCAGACGTGCAAAGCATGCGGTTTATGAGAATATGAGAACCATCAGAGCTGTGGATGCACTTAAGGCCGGAGATTTAGAGACATTCGGAAAGTTGATGAATGATTCTCATCTTTCTCTTCAAAAGGATTATGAAGTTACCGGTATTGAACTTGATACGATAGTCGAAACATCATGGAAGGTACCCGGTGTGATCGGGGCAAGAATGACCGGAGCAGGCTTTGGCGGATGTACCGTTGCCATAGTTAAAAAGGCGAATGTGGATGAGTACATTAAGACTGTGGGTGATACCTATCTTGCAAGGATCGGTTATGCTGCTGATTTTTATACGGTAGAGATCGGAAACGGTCCGGTTGAACTCTGATCAGAAATAATAAGATGAAGAATAGAATTGAAAGCAGGAGAATAAAATGACTATTTCCGAATGCATTAACTGGCTGGTGGAATATGGTATCACATGTGGCCTTACAGAAGAAGAGGACAGGATATATAAGACAAACAGTCTTATGGAAGCATTAAAACTTAATGAGATAGAAGAAGGTAAAGGAGAAATACCTGTATCCCGCGATAATTTGGACACGGTCCTGGAAGAAGTGCTGGACTATGCGGTGAATAACGGGATCATTGAGGAGGGCATTACTTCAAGAGATCTTTTTGATACAAAGATCATGGGATTACTTACTCCCTTACCCAGTACTGTTATAAGAAGATTTAACGGATTAAAGGAAAAGGATACCAAGGCAGCCACCGACTATTTCTACAAGTTGTCCGGGGACTGCAACTACATTCGCACAAACCGCGTCAAAAAGGATATGAAATGGAAGATAGAGTCCGATTACGGTCAGATCGATATTACCATCAATCTTTCTAAACCGGAAAAGGATCCGAGAGCCATTGCGGCTGCAAAGTTAATGAAAAAGTCCGGATATCCGGCTTGCCAGCTTTGCGTTGAAAACGAAGGCTATGCAGGAAGAACAGATCATCCCGCAAGGCAGAATCTTAGGATCATCCCTCTGGTCATGAATAATGAGGATTGGGGATTTCAATATTCACCCTATGTTTATTACAATGAACACTGTATCATTCTGAACCGCAAACATGTACCCATGAAAATAGACAGGGCCACGTTTGTAAAACTTTTGGATTTTGTTGAACAGTTCCCTCACTATATTCTTGGTTCCAATGCGGATCTTCCCATTGTTGGCGGATCCATTCTTACCCATGATCATTTTCAGGGCGGTAATTATGAATTTGCCATGGCCAGAGCAGGTATAGAAAAGCCTGTCGCTATAAAGGGATACGAAGATGTGGAAGCAGGCATAGTTAAATGGCCTATGTCTGTTATCAGACTAACTTCTGACAGTAAGGACCGAATTATCTCCCTGGCCGACAAGATCCTTGGCATATGGCGCGGATATACGGATGAGAAAGCTTTTATTTTCGCAGAGACCGACGGAGAGAAGCATAATACAATTACCCCCATAGCGAGAATGAAGAACGGAAAGTACCAACTGGATCTTGTCTTGAGAAATAACATTACCACAGAGGAGCACCCTCTGGGAGTTTATCATCCTCACAGTGAACTTCATCACATCAAGAAAGAAAATATCGGCCTTATCGAAGTAATGGGCTGTGCCATCCTTCCTGCCAGATTAAAGAAAGAATTGGCGGAAGTGAAGACGGCTTTGATAAACGGAACGGATATTACGGAGGATCCTGTTCTTGGTCAACATGCTCTCTGGGTTAAGGAGCTCAGAGATGATTACGGTAAATTTTATGCCGAAACTGTTGACGATATCATTAAGAACGAAGTCGGTAAAGTATTTGTTAAAGTACTGGAGGATGCGGGAGTTTATAAGTGCAACGAAGAAGGAAGAACCGCATTCTTTAGATTTATTGATAAGATTAATGAATAATGATCACAAAGATTCGAAGACCTTACAGTCTTCGAATTTTTGTGGTAATATTAATGCGACAGTACTCATTTTTTTCTTGCAAATGGATAGGTAAACCATTAAACTATGGATGTTGTTTTTTTAAACAGATAATGTCGTTTGGCAGGGATAAGAGGATAAGATGGAAAACAATTTAAAGGATCAGAAAAAAGAAGGGGCAGTTGAAGAAACACAGGAACAGACCTCTCTTGACAAAGCAAAAGCCAATCTTAAAGAAGCGCTAAGCTGGCTTTTAATGCTTGTCATAGTCATCGTGGTGTCATACTTTATCACCAATCACCTGATACTAAAAGCCGAAATACCCACCGGTTCCATGAAAAATACGATCATGGAACATGATAGAGTCATAGGCTGGAGACAGTTTAAAACCATTGAAAGAGGGGACATAGTCATATTTCCCGCTTTGGAGTACGCCGGAGAAGACTGTCTTTACGTAAAAAGAGTCATCGGGCTTCCGGGAGAAACACTGGAGATACATGACGGTGCGGTTTATATAAACGGAAATGTATTAAAGGAAACTTATCTTCCCGAAGAAATGAATAATGAATTCGGCCCTTACAAGGTACCTGAGGGTTGTTATTTCCTTTTGGGTGACAACAGGAATTTTTCCGGAGACGCTCGTTATTGGGCAAAGAATAAATATGTTTCCGAGGATGATATATTGGCCAAAGTCATATTTAAATACAGTCCTTCCTGGGAGTGGATGAAAAAGCCCGAATATTAATTCTATAAAAATGCTTGAATAATCAATTACTTAAATTTTTAAATTACGGAGTCGATCATGAATAAAGAAACTACTACATCGGAAACACTTGAAATACGCGGCAGCAAAGTAAAGAAAAGTATCAAAAAATATATTCCCGCGATTGAGACGAAAATACTTGTGATCATGAGCTTGATGGTGGCTGTACAGTTTGTGCTTGAAAGAGTTGCTTCAATAGATACACCTATTTCAAGACTCAGCTTTACTTTCGTCGGCAGAGCGGTTACGGGCGCCTGCCTGGGTCCTTTTTACAGCGCTATCGTCGGTATAGTGGCCGATATTCTGGGATGTTTTTACAAAGGATATACTCTTAATCCGGGTATCACCTTTGCAGCAGCTTTAAGAGGAGTTACATTCGGTATTTTCCTCTGGAAAAAGCAGAATGTTTCAAATATAATCGCCGCAGCTCTTTTTGATCAGTTTGTGGCAGGACTGCTTGTTACTACGGTTTCTCTTTTCTGGTTCGGAGGTATCCCCTTTACTTCTGAGACCATTTTAACCAGACTTATCCAGTGTATATTCATATTTATCATTGAAGTGATATTCCTTCTTGCTACCAGAAAGAATCTTTTCGTACAGATAAAAAAATACCTGTCGGTAATGAGTGTCAGCGACAGGATCTGATACGGGTCTGTTTACTTTTTAGGTGATCGTAATTTCCCTAAAATGTGAACAGCAGCCGTTCGGCTGCTGTTCGAGGGGGAGTTATGAAAAAATTTATAAAAAGTAAATAAGTAGGGGAGAGAAAAACTACCTTACGGTAATTTTCCATACCGACCGTACTTCCCGTTCGGTACAAATACATAATACCACAAAAATGTGTTTCATTTGTGTTCTTGAAGTAAATATTTAATAAAAAAAGTTTTTATAAGAGGTAAACAAAATGGCAACCATCAGGACATTCAAAGCATTGAGACCCGCTGCAAGCCTTACGGACAGGGTTGCGGCTCTTCCCTACGATGTTTATAACAGAGAAGAAGCAAGGATCACCGCACTTAAGGATCCGATTTCATTTTTAAACATTGACAGACCGGAAACTCAGTTCCCCGAAGATCAGGACATGTATGCGCCTCAAGTGTACGAGAAGGCGAAAGATATGCTTGATTCGGAGATCGCTGACGGTACTTTTGTTGAGGATGAAAAGGCCTGCTATTATCTTTATGAACTCACAATGAACAAAAGATCCCAGACAGGTATCGTGGCTTGTGCATCCATCGACGATTATGTTAACGGCATTATTAAAAAGCATGAGAACACCAGAGCAGATAAGGAACTGGATAGGATAAAACACGTGGATACCTGTTCCGCTCAGACCGGACCTATCTTTCTTGCTTACAGAAGTGATGAGATGATCGAGAAGACCGTAAAGAAAGTTAAAACCACAGCTCCTGTGGCTGACTTTATTTCTGAAGACGGAATCACACACAGAGTCTGGGTGATATCCGATGAGCAGGATATAGAAACAATAAAAAAACGTTTTGCCGGTATAGACCGCATATATATTGCCGATGGGCATCACAGAGCGGCCTCTGCCGTTAAAGTGGGCCTCATGAGAAGAGAGCAGGAGAAACAGGCAAAGGGATGCTATGACCAGACGGCAGAGTATAACTACTTCCTCTCTGTTCTTTTCCCGGAGAATGAACTCATGATCATGCCCTATAATCGCGTGGTCAAGGATCTTAACGGACTTTCCGAGGAAGAGTTTATGAAAAAGGTATCCGTTAAGTTTGAGATCTCCGAGATCGGAAAAACCGCTTTTCAGCCCGAAAAGAAGCTGGAAATAGGCATGTATCTGGGAAAGACCTGGTACAAGCTCACAGCCAGGAAGGGCACTTATAATGAGCAGGATCCCGTGGGAAGTTTGGATGTTTCCGTGCTTCAAAATAACGTCCTTGCACCCGTCCTCGGCATTTGTGATCCCAAAACCGATAAACGCATAGATTTCGTCGGAGGCATACGCGGTCTCGGCGAGTTGGAGAGAAGATGCGAGAGTGAGATGAAGATCGCTTTTTCCATGTATCCCACTTCCATAATCGAACTTTTTGATGTTGCGGATGCAGGACTTCTGATGCCTCCCAAGTCCACCTGGTTTGAGCCTAAGCTTCGTTCGGGATTGTTTATTCACAGATTTTAGAAAATATTATTTACAAAACAAAATAATTATGATATAGTATTTGGGCTTGTGTAAATGCAAGCCCATTTTTATCACCCGAGCTCAGTGGACGGCGACACACTCCAACCTCTTCTTGGTTCCGGGCGTATTGAAAAACTTAGGAGGAAAATCTCATGATTACAAAGGATAAGAAAGCAGAAATCATCGCTGCTTACGGCAGAACCCCCAATGACACAGGTTCACCCGAGGTTCAGATCGCTCTCCTTACAGAGAGAATCAACGAGCTTACAGCTCATCTTCAGAACAACGATAAGGATCATCATTCCAGAAGAGGTCTTTTAAAGATGGTAGGTCAGAGACGTGGCTTACTTGAGTACCTCAAGAAGACAGATCTTGACGGATATCGTGCACTGATCGAGAAGCTCGGCTTAAGAAAATAATCCAGACAACAATGTGACCATAGGAGGTATAAATCAATGGCTAAATGTGCAATTTGCAATAAAGGCGGCCTTTTCGGAAAGCAGCTCAGCTTTTCCAGAAGCCATGTTTCTGCCAGAGAGAACAAAATGTGGAAGTCCAACGTTAAATCAGTTCGCGTTAAGACTCCTCAGGGTAACAAGAAGATGTATGTATGCACTTCTTGCCTCAGATCCGGCAAAGTAGAACGTGCTTAATCAAAAAAACACGGGAAGCGTCTTGAGTGTAGACGCTTCCTATATTTTTTTACAAAAATGTTAAATGACATTAAATAATAATCAAGTTTTGGCAAAAGGGTTTATTTTTTAAGTATTTTAGGGTATACTTTCAACGCTGAAATCATATTCGGACACAGGTGCGATATGAGATAAGACAAGCATCAGGAGGTTAAGTTTATGAGTGCGAATACGGGAACAATGAACACGACTCTCGGTAATGTTGCGGTGGATAATGATGTTATCGCAAAGTATGCAGGTTCATCTGCGGTTGAGTGTTTCGGCATTGTCGGTATGGCAAGCGTCAATGTTAAAGACGGGATTGCAAAGCTTCTGAAAAGAGACAGCTTAAAACATGGAGTAGGAGTTACGGTTACTGCCGATAACAAAATTATAATCGATCTGCATATTATTGTTTCATATGGTGTAAACATCTCATCCGTTGCAAATAATCTTATTGGCAACGTAAAGTACAAAGTAGAAGAGTTTTCCGGCCTTAAGGTTGAGAAGATCAATGTATTGGTAGAAGGTGTGAGGGCAATCGATTGATTAATATCAATCCCAGGAGGAAAAGCAAGTGAATTCGAATACAATAAATGCTTCCATGCTTAAGGAGGCTTTTTTGACGGCGGCCAAGACATTGGAAGCCAAGAAAGAGATCATCAATGAATTGAATGTATTCCCCGTTCCCGACGGAGATACTGGTACGAACATGACACTGACTATAATGTCGGCTGCAAAGGAAGTTGCCGCTTTGGAAGAATATGATATGAAGCGTCTTTCCAAGGCCATTGCTTCGGGATCCTTAAGAGGAGCAAGAGGAAACTCGGGAGTTATCCTTTCCCAGCTTCTTCGTGGTTTTACCAAGGTTATTCAGGATAATGAAGAGATCACTGTCGAAATAATGACAGATGCATTTCAGAGAGCTGTTGAAACGGCTTATAAGGCTGTTATGAAGCCTAAGGAAGGAACCATTCTCACGGTTGCCAGATCCGGTGCGGAGACAGCAAAAGAACTGGTGGACACTGTGGGATCCATGGATGAGTTCTTTACAAAGATCATTGATAAGATGCAGGAAACACTGGAGTTTACACCTGAACTCCTTCCCGTGCTCAAAGAGGCGGGAGTGGTGGATTCCGGCGGTGCCGGACTTCTTGAAGTGGTAAGAGGCGCTTATGCGGCTCTTAACGGAAATGTTATTCCTTTTGATGAAGAAGTACCTGAGGAAGCTCAAAAGTCTTCCGGTAAGGGAGCTGCTTCAAATGATATTTCCACAGCTGATATCAAATTCGGTTATTGTACCGAATTCATCATTATGCTGGATAAGGAATTCCCCGCAAGCGAAGAACATGCATTCAGAGATTTCCTTGAATCCATAGGCGATTCCGTTGTGCTTGTTGCAGATGACGGTGTATGCAAGGTACACGTTCACACCAATGATCCCGGAGCTGCATTCTCAAGAGCCATCAAATACGGTCAGCTCACCAGAATGAAGATCGACAACATGAGAGAAGAGCACAATGAAAGGGTTATTGCGGAAGCTGATAAGATCGCGGCAGAAAAAGCCAAGAATGAAGAAAAGAAGACTCCCGAACCCCAAAAAGAAGAGCCTCGTAAAAAGGACGGCTTTGTGGCAGTATCCATCGGTGCCGGTCTTAATGAGATCCTTATAGGATTGGGCGTAGATCAGATCATTGAAGGCGGTCAGACCATGAATCCTTCCACCGACGATGTTATGAATGCTATTGAAAAGGTAAATGCCGATAATATATATGTTCTTCCCAACAACGGAAATATCATTCTTGCGGCACAGCAGGCAAAGGCACTCACAACAGACAAAAATGTCATCGTGATACCTACAAAGACGGTGCCTCAGGGAATTACCGCTCTCATAAATTATATGTATGACAACTCGCCTGAAGATAATGAGGTCGCTATGACCGAAAGTCTTAAAACCGTTAAGACAGGCCAGTTGACCTATGCGGTAAGAGATACGTCCATTGACGGTTTTGACATTAAGCAGAATGATATCATGGGCCTTGATGACAAGACCATTAAAGCTGTGGGCAATGATGTGGAAGATGTAGCCCTTGAACTGGCTTCTCAGATGATCGATGATGATTCTGAACTTGTTACACTGTATTTCGGAGATTCGATGACTCAGGAAAAAGCAGATGCGCTCGCAGGCAGAATATCCGAAAAGTATCCTTCCGTGGAAGTGGAAGTTCATGAAGGCGATCAGCCCATTTATTATTACATAATATCTGTTGAATAATTCAGATCCAAGGCTCCCCTGATCCAAGGGGAGCTTTTTTGACTATGGGATATAAAAGTGGTAAAATCTGATTCATTCATATGTGAAAGGATCGATATGGAACTTACTGATTCTGTTGCCGAGATAAAAGGCATAGGAGAAAAAACACAGAAACTGTTTAACAAACTGGGAGTCGAAAGTGTGGGAGAACTCCTTACTTTTTATCCCACCAGATATGACACTTTTAATGATCCAAAACCCATAGCTGAACTTAAGGCGGGAGAAGAAGCGGCAGTCTGCGGATTGATATCCAAAGTGGTTGAACCGAGATATGCTTCAAAGATAAAGGTGCTGACCTGTATCGTTACGGATTCGTCGGGAAGTGTGGAATGCGTGTGGTTTAATCAGCCCTATGTAAAATATGAATTGAAATCCGGATATCATTTTATTATCAGGGGAAAGATCAACTTTAAGGGAAATAAACTGCAGATTGAGCAGGCAAAGATCTATAAGAGAGAGGATTATTACAGGTTACAGACAGCTCTGCAGCCGGTTTATCCCCTTACGGCAGGGCTTACAAATAATGCGATAAGAAAGGCAATGAAACAGGCTCTTACCATAACAGGTGAACTGCCCGAGTATCTTCCCTTAAAGATCAGAAAGGCCAATGGGCTGATAAAAAAGAATCATGCCATAGAGGAAATGCATTTTCCGAAGAGCATGGAAACTATGCTGGAAGCCAGAAGATCATTGGTATTTGAAGAGTTTTTTCTTTTTATGGTCTTCATAAGACAGATGGCTTTGGGAAAAGAAACGGCGAAAAGTGAAGCGATACCGGAAGATAACGGCAGCGCCGAAGATCTGATAGCTTCCCTGCCTTACAAATTGACCGAAGATCAGCTGACGGTGTTTCGGGAGATAAAAAAAGATCTTTTGTCCGGTCATGTAATGGCCAGACTGGTACAGGGGGATGTGGGCTCCGGAAAAACAGTGGTAGCTGAGCTGGCACTCCTGATGATGGCGGTTTCGGGCTATCAGGGAGCCATAATGGCACCTACGGAAGTCCTTGCCAAGCAGCATTATGAATCTATGAACAGGGACTTAAAAAAATACGGCGTCAGATGCTGTCTTTTGGTGGGATCCATGACTCCGGGCGAGAAAAAACAGATATACGCGTCCATAGAAAAGCATGAAGTGGATGTGGTTATAGGTACTCACACCTTATTTCAGGAAAAATTGACCTTTGACGATCTTGCACTTTGCGTTACGGATGAGCAGCATCGTTTCGGCGTAAAACAAAGGGAGAGACTCAGTAAGAAGGGCATACATCCTCACATCCTGGTCATGAGTGCCACACCCATACCGAGAACATTGGCAATGATGCTTTACGGGGATATGAGCATTTCTCGTATAACACATCTTCCTGCGGAACGTCTTCCCATAAAAAATTGTGTGGTGGGACAGGATTACAGACCGAGCGCGTACAGTTTTATAAAAAAGCAGGTGGAAGAGGGAAGACAGGCCTATGTCATATGTCCCATGGTGGACGGAGACGAGGATTCGGATCTGGAGAATGTTACGGACTATACCGAAAGACTTAAGGCGGTATTCGACGGTTCTGTCAGAGTAGAAAAACTTCATGGAAAGATGAAGGCAAAAGAAAAGAACGAAGTGATGGAACGTTTTAAAAACGGTGAGATCGATGTGCTTGTATCTACAACCGTAGTAGAGGTGGGGGTGAATGTACCAAACGCCACGGTTATGGCTGTAGAAAACGCCGAACGCTTCGGACTGGCCCAGCTTCATCAGCTGAGAGGACGCGTGGGAAGAGGAGATAAACAATCCTATTGCATTTTTATTTATGGCAAAGAAACGGAAGACAATAAGAAAAGACTGGAAATACTACTTAAGTCGAACAATGGCTTTGAAATAGCCAATGAAGACCTTAAGATGAGAGGACCGGGAGATCTTTTCGGCATCAGACAGTGCGGAGAAATGTATTTTAAGATAGGGGATATTTATAATGATGCTTCCCTTCTCAATCTGGCAAATGATTCCGTTACATCCCTTACAGATAAGGAAATGGAAGGGATCGTTCAAAAAATGTATGAGAGCGGAGCAAAAGAAGTATTCCAATTTTTCGATAATTATGTTACGATATAAGTTAATTCAGTAAGATGAGAAGAGAAAATGGCTGAAAAGAGTTACTCACAAAAACAATTGTATAAAATAGCGGCTGATAATTACAGGGTTCTTCGCAAGTTCTGTGATCTTCTTTGCATGGAAGGCTATTGGGAAACACCGAAACAGGTGCTCCATACCACTGCTGAGGAGATACTGGGAGTCTATGCGGAGTCACTTTTGGTGTGCTTTGCGAAGTATTGCAACAACCTTACCGAGGGAGAGAAATCATTTATCGCTGCACTTTCTGCAACAGCCGGGGATCTTATCAGGAATGCGGCCAATGACAATAAGCTTATAGAGGATGCGGAACGTTTTCAGCGTACGCCTCCCATATTATTCCAGCTTCTTTCCTTAAGAGACATGGAAAAGAGTTCGGGTACGGCAGCACTTTTCTTTGATGCCATAATCAATATACTTCTTTGCATGGCTTACAATATGGACAGTAGGCGTATACCCACAGCTACCAGATTCCTCGGAGTTTATTTTGATAAGGTAAGCACCTTTTTGACCAATAATAAGAACAAGAATCAGTGTGTGGACAGTAAATATATCTTTAAAAAATTATGCCACGGCGAGCTTTCCGAAAGTGCGGAACAGATAGAAGCTGCCGACTGTGATTTTGAGAAATACAAGATCGTACATCTGTATTATTCTCCGGAGCAGCTCAGACCTGTTGCCAGCGGATTTGTGGATGATTACGACAATGAGACCGTCGAACACGAGCAGCCTCACGAAGAACACAAAAACGAAGTCAAACCTGCTAAAAAGAAAGAAGAGCAGGAAGAGACCGATCCTACGGAAAACATTGTTGAAAGGATAAAAGATTCCAAGCTGGACGAACTTCTGGAAGAATTAAATTCGCTGGTAGGTTTGGAAGATGTTAAGAGAGAGATAAAATCCCTCATTAATCTGATCAAGGTCAGAAAGATGAGAGAAGAATTTAAACTTCCCCAGATCGAAATGTCTTATCACATGGTATTTACGGGCAGTCCCGGTACAGGTAAGACCACCGTTGCCAGGATCGTGGGCGGTATTTACCGTGAGCTGGGTATCCTTTCCAAGGGTACGGTTACGGAAACCGACAGATCCGGTCTTGTGGCAGGTTATGTTGGACAGACAGCTCTTAAAGTCAAGGAAGTTGTTGAAAAGAGCCTGGGAGGAGTGCTTTTTATTGACGAAGCCTATGCATTGGCAGGTAATTCCTCCAATGACTTCGGAGGAGAAGCACTGGACACACTTGTGAAACTCATGGAAGACCACAGGAACGATCTTGTGGTAATAGTTGCCGGATATACGGAAGAAATGAGAAAGTTCCTTAAAAGCAATACAGGTCTTGTTTCCAGATTTAACCGGTTTATTACCTTCCCGGACTATTCCTTTGATGAGCTTTGTGAGATCATGAAGGGGATGGCAAAAAAGAACGGTTTTACCATTAACGATGAAATGCTTACGGATCTTAAAGCCTATCTCTCAACCATGAATGACAATGAAAGAAAAGAGTTCGGAAATGCCAGAGGCATCAGAAACCTTTTCGAAGCCATGATCGTCAACCAGGCCAACAGAGTGATCACAGATGAGATCTGTTCTATGGAAGAGTTAACAGAATTTAAAAAAGAGGATGCTTCGTGGTGAGAGACGAAAATTCACTGATCTCGATCGTCATGCCGGTTTATAACGAAGGGAAACACATAGCTTCTTCGGTAAAAACGGTTGAGAAGATTTTAAAAGATGCCAATATTAAATATGAGTTTGTCCTGGTGGATGACGGATCGAAAGATAACTCCTGGGGTGTGCTTTCGGAACTTTCCGATAACGATCCTTTGATAAGGAGTGTACGACTCAGCCGCAATTTCGGTAAGGAAGCCGCCCTTTGTGCGGGGCTTGACGAAACGAAGGGGGATGCAGTGGTAGTCCTTGATTCGGATCTTCAGCATCCTCCGGAACTTATCCCGGATTTTGTCCGCATATGGCGTGACGAAGATGTGGATGTGGTAGAGGGAGTAAAATCCGACAGAGGTAAGGAAAACAGGTTTTATAAGGGTATGGCCAAGCTTTTTTACGGCCTCCTTCTTGAACTTACAGGCATAGATCTCAGAAATGCTTCCGATTTTAAACTCCTGGACAGAAATGTTGTTGCCGCTATGCAACAGATGCCTGAGAAGATCACTTTCTTCAGGGGCATGTCCGCCTGGGTGGGCTTTACCCGGCAGAGAGTGCCTTTTGAGGTGAAGGACAGAGTGGAAGGTACTTCCAAATGGACATTTAAAAGGCTGGTCTCTCTGGCTGTAACCTCCATTACTTCTTATGCCTCCGCACCTCTTAAACTCATTATTTATCTTGGGTTTCTGATGTTTGCCTTTGCCGTTGTCCTGGGAATACAGACATTGGTAAGGTATTTCATGGGGGCTGCAATGGAAGGCTTCACTACGGTGATCCTGCTGTTGCTGTTTATCGGATCTGCAATAATGATCTGTTTGGGGATCATCGGTCTTTATCTTGAACGCATATATCATGAGATCAAGGGTAGGCCACGTTACATTATTTCAAGAAGAAAAAATTAAGGAAACGGTATTTGGGTTATGCTCGGCATATTATATATTTTTATCTGCATATTCACGGGGTATATGTTCTGCAAGATATTCTTTCCGAAACTTATCGAGAGAGCATATGTTAAAAGAGAAAACGGAAGCATGATAAAGCTTCCGGCTTATTATGTTCTTTTGCCTGCCTGGTATATTACGGGAACTCTTACCGTAACCTGGCTGGTCTATATTGTTTCGTATATCAGCAAGGATCAGCCCAAGCCACTCATCTTCGGTAATGTGATAGTTCTGGGGATGCTTGCCGTTGCATTTGTACTTTTTTACGGTGTCGGGATCAATAAGCGGAAGATCAGGCTCATAGATCCCAGAATGTTAAAGGAGTTCTTCTGGAACGGAGATACCAGCTATGCCGTGTATGCTGTCATAGCTCTTGCTTTTTGCGGAGTGATAATGTATAAGTCCTTTAATGTTACAGGTAATAACCTTAACGTGGGGCTTTCCGTATGGGCGGATTTCGGTGCTCATCTCAGCATGATCCGTTCTTTTTCCTATGGCAATAATTTTCCCACTCAATATGCCTATTTCGGAGATGCCGACATAAGGTATCATTTTATGCATGAATTTCTTGTGGGAAATCTTGAATTTTTGGGCCTCAGGCTTGATCATGCCTTCAATATCCCCAGTATCATGAATCTGTTTTGCACCTATCTTCTTCTTTTCACCCTGACTGTCAATATTTTCAGATGCAGGCTGACCGCCTGGATAGGTGGTATATTATTTACGTTCAGAAGTTCTTTTTCCGTATTTGATTTTCTTGCGAAGGACACCTCGGGAAATCCCGTCAGGGCTTTGCTTGAAAACAGTTCCTATTTTACACTTTCGGATTATCATGAAGGATGGGGTTTCTGGTGCACCAGAGTATTCTGCAACCAGAGACATTTTGCCTTCGGTATTACCGCACTGCTTTTGGGGATCATCATTTTCCTTCCTTACTTAAGGGAAATGGGCGAAAACATAATGCATCTCAAAAAAGAGGGCGTTAAACTGAGTATCAAAGAAAATCTTGCAAAAGAGGATGAAATAAAAAGAGAAAGAGTGGGTAGCGGCTATAAGGCTGATGCCTGGGATTATATAAAACTTTGTTTCTTTTCCAGAGATTCTTTTGCCGTAAAGAGTCCCGGCGTTGCCATCGGTTCCGGACTTTTCCTGGGAGCTCTGGCTTTCTGGCACGGATCCGCTCTTATAGCGACTCTTGGTATGCTTTTCTTTATGGCTGCTTTTTCTGTATGTCGAATGGATCATCTCATAGCGGCTGTTATGGCTGTGGCCATGTCCTTTGCACAGACCAAGTTCTTTATCTTTGGTAATGCTGTAAGTCCTAAATATGAATTCGGATTTATAGCCGAAAACAAAACGATCTTCGGTGTTATGGAATACATAGTTTTGCTTACGGGCATTACTTTGTTGCTGGCGCTTTTCGGCATGATACTCGTAAGAGGAACTTCCAGATATATGCTATTGGTTTCACTTGTTCCATTTGTATTATCATTCTTCCTTTCCCTTACGCCGGATATAGCAGTCAATCACAAATGGGTGATCATATCACTTATGCTTACATCCATGTACACAGCTCATTTTGTTTCCTGGCTTTTCAGGAGGCCGGGCATTATCAGCGGTCTGGTTTCAGCGGCCCTTATCCTGGTGCTTACGGCCACGGGTATCACGGAACTGTACATTCAGGCTAAGGAAGATAAGAATTATATGGTCTTTGACCTTAAAGATGAAGTGACTTTGTGGTTAAAGGATAATCTGGATTCCGATGACCTGGTTCTTGACAGTACTGCAGCCCTCAACAATATTGTTCTCGGCGGTGTAATGCATTATTACAGTTATCCTTATTGTACCTGGTCTGCCGGATATGAGACAGCTTCCAGAGAGCAAATGGTAAAGCAGATATTCGGAGCCACGGATTCAAAAGAACTGGCTTATTATATATACAAGGCTGATATCGATTACATTATTGTCAATATCAGTACCAGAGAAGAATATGGCGTTAATGAGGATCTTATCGCTGCAACCTATAAGGAAGTCTACACTCAGGGAGAGGGAAAATGGTCTGTCAGAGTATTCGATACATCACAGATCATATATTAATAATATATTTAACAAAAAGGAGAAAGGCTCAAAATACATGAGATATTTTGAGAAATGAGAAAATGGACAAGCTTTATATAGTGATCCCTGCCTATAATGAAAGGGACAATATCGAAAACGTTGTAAACGACTGGTATCCGGTTGTAGAGAAATACGGTACCGACTCAAGACTTGTAATAGTCAATGACGGAAGCAAGGATGATACCTATGACATCCTTTTAAAGTTAAGTGAGACAAGACCTCAGCTGGAGCCCCTTACAAAGCCCAACGGAGGACACGGTGCCACCATCCTTTACGGATATGATCATGCCATAAAGAGCGGAGCGGATTATATTTTTCAGACCGACTCCGACGGTCAGACACTTCCTTCGGAATTTGATGAATTCTGGAAGCAGAGAGAAGAATATGATATGGTCATCGGTCACAGAAAGGGCAGACAGGACGGTTTTTCAAGGATCGTTGTTACCAAGACCTTAAAGCTCGTGTGCAGGATATGTTTCCATGTGACGGTTACAGATGCAAATACTCCTTTCAGACTTATGAAAGCCGAGAGCCTTAAAAAGGAGATTAAATATATTCCCGAAAATTATAATCTTTCAAATGTTATAATATCAGTTCTTTTCATCAAGAAAGGTTATAAGGTAAAGTTCATCCCCATTACCTTCAGACCCCGTCAGGGCGGAGTGAACTCCATTAACATGAAGAAGATCTTTAAGATCGGTAAGAAAGCTCTTCATGATTTTGCGGCCATAAACAAGATCATTAAGAACAGTATTGAAGAATAATAAGAAAAAAACAGTTAAAATAGCAAAAAAACATTGTTGAATTATTGATTTAAATAGACTAAAATGAGAGTAATTGCAGGAGAAAAAAGACACCTGCCGCTTAAAGCGGTTCCGGGAGAAGCGGTCAGGCCCACACAGGACAACACAAAGGAGACATTGTTTAATGTCATAAATCCTTATATTTCCGGCAGTTCGTTTATCGATCTGTTCTCGGGGACAGGGGCTATCGGTATTGAGGCCATGAGCCGCGGAGCCAAAAAGGTTGTTATGGTCGATAACAGTCCGGCTTCCATTAGCGTAATGAAAGAAAACCTTAAGACCACGGGCCTTACAGAGAGAGCACGGGTATTGTCATTGGATGCGCTTGGAGCATTGAAGGTACTGGAAAGTGAAATACAGGCATATGATTTCATCTTTATGGATCCGCCCTATAATCATGAACATGAAAAAAGGGTTTTGGAGAAGCTTTCCGGTTCTGTTCTTGTAAACGACGAGACATGGATCATTGTTGAAGCTTCCAATCAGACCGATCTGAGTTATGTTGCGGATCTGGGCTTTGAAATCTTTAAAGAAAAGAAATACAGAAACAATAAACATGTTTTCATCCGTCAAAAAGGATGAAGGGACAGGATGTTATATGAAAAAAGGTATTTATCCGGGGAGTTTTGATCCGGTCACGCTGGGGCATCTTGATATTATAAAGAGGGCTTCAAAACTATCCGATGAACTAATAATAGGAGTTCTGAAAAACAGTTCAAAAACCCCGCTTTTTCAGGTGGATGAGAGAGTGGAGCTGCTTAAGAAAGTTACGAGTGATATACCGAATATCCGTATTGAAACCTATGACGGATTGCTGGTTGATTTTGCAAAAAAAGAAAAAGCAGATTTTCTGGTAAGAGGATTGAGAGCGGTTACGGATTTCGAGTATGAGATCCAGATAGCTCAGACCAACCATAAAATGTATCCGGATGTGGATACCATATTCTTTACCACGAGTATAGAATATTCATTTGTCAGTTCCAGCCTTGTAAGGGAAATAGCTTCTTATGGGGGAGATATTTCTGCGTTTGTTCCTAAATGCATAATGAAGGACATTTATGAAAAATACAAAAAGTGTACGGAGGATTAGAGTATGAGTTCCAAAAGAATTGAGCAGGCAATAGAGGATGTTTACGAATATATAGAGATGTGTAAGCCCAAGGGGCTTTCAAGCACGATGATCGTCGTTCATAAAGATGAACTTCTGGACAAACTTGATGAACTGAAACTCAGGATCCCCGATGAAGTATCAAGATGTACCAAGATCCTTGACAGAAGAGATGAGATCTTAAGAGAAGCTGAGTTAAAGGCTCAGAAGATCATTGCTGATGCCGGAGTCAAAGCTGAGTCCATGGTTCATGACAGCGAGATCATGCGTCAGGCTTATCTTCAGGCCAATGAGTTCATCTCCAGAGCAAACAATCAGGCTCAGGAGACCTACAGTCTGGCTACATACGAAGCAGATCAGATCAGGTCCGGAGCATATCGATATACAAAGGATATGCTTACTCAGGTGGAAAATGTACTTTCCGTTACCTTAGAGGACACCAAAGCTAAATATGATGCATTACTGGAAGCTCTTTCAAATAACCTGGAGATCGTTACTTCCAACCGTAAAGAACTTTGTGAGGAGGTTGCTCCCGAGGAGAATACCGATATCGTGGGAGACATCGAAGGCGAACAGGCCGGTCAGTACGAGAATGACAACCAGTTTTTCGGTGTTGATAACAACGAGGATTCTGACAGTGACTCCTTTAATGTGGATTCCGATGCATTTATGCGTGATATTGATTAATACCAAAGGACTTCGCCGCAAGGCGAAGTCCTTTTTTTATACTATGATGGGAGATCTTATAATGTCGTTTTTATATATGCAGCCGTATTTTGCGGATACTGTTTTTTCGTAGAGATCGGAAGCGTAAATGTCTTTTAAAAGCATTGGGTTTTTGGCAATATCATGATCTGCCATTTTTGTTATCACCGGGACCGAAGAGTTTTCTTTTATTTTTCTTAATAACGGCGATGCTTGTCTGCTCATAGCCAGGAGGCGCAGATAGGATACACCCTCCGATCTGTTCACGTCTGTATCCGCTATATTTAACAGAGCATGGATCAGGAGCCTTCCTGCTGTTGTATCCGTAAAATTCTTATCTTTAAGTTTATTCTTAAGATCGTCAAAACTCATATAAGAACGGATATGTTTCTTTAACTTTGCTTTAAGGTCAGGATTTCCGAGAAGGGAATCAATATCGGATGGTTTCATAGCTTCCAGCATTATAAAAAGAGGATAGGAAAAGTCATCTGATCTCATGGGAAAGAAGACGTCGGGGCTATTGTCGACCACATTTGAAAACCATGAAGGGACGGCTTTTAAAAAACTTTTATCCGGATCGTTTTCAGTCAGGCATTTTCTTATAAAAGAAGCACCGGAATAGCAGATCCCGGTTTTTTTGTCTTTCACGAGTTCGTTTTGTTTATGGGATGTGAGATATCTGGGAAAGGTTACCGGAGTTACGGAGGAGCCGGATCTTTTTAAGGCTTTTATGTATTCGATCCCCAGTGTATTGTTGGGATGGTCCGTTAATCGGCCTAAATCGGGAAAGGTTTCCTTTAAGGCTTTTGATACGGCGGCAGGGTAGGAAGAACCGTTTTTAAGTGCACGGTTTAATAATGTCTTATACTCCTCAGGTTCGTTTAACATGATATCAGCAACTTCCGTAAGGGAATCTATATTACCGCATTCACTCCCGAAGGCAAGGATATCCGTGCAACCTAAGGAGTTTGCCATGGAAACGCCTCCAAAAGCAAAGTCAGGAGCTGCAGAGGAGGCATAGACCGCCGGCAGCTCAAAAACCGCATCGACGCCGCTTCTCACTGCGGCTTCCGCCCTCAGGAATTTGTTGCAAAGGGCAGGGGCGCCGCGCTGTACGAAATCACCGCTCATAAAGGCTGCCACATAGTCGGCTCCCTCTTTTTCGCGGATCTCGTTTATGAGATATGCGTGTCCGTTATGAAATGGATTAAATTCAGCGATAACAGCTGCAATCTTCATTGTAATTTTCCCTTTCACCATAAGTCCATGTTTTGAATTTTTTTCTTGTTAAACTTCCAAGATTATACTATAATAAATCCAAATGTGCAAAGCCTACCTTTTGGAGAAAAGGATATGAAGCTTCCGCACCGAATTCGAAAGGAGAAAACATATGAGTTTCATTGAAGGAATTAAAGCAAGAGCTAAGCAGAATCTCAAGACCATCGTTCTTCCCGAGACAGAAGACAGAAGAGTAATGGAAGCTGCAGCCATCACACTTAAGGAGGGAACAGCAAATATCATTCTTGTGGGTTCCGATGAAGAAATCGAAAAGACAGCTCAGGGTCTTGATATTTCCAAGGCTCAGAGGATCGATCCCAATAAGACAGATAAATTACAGAGTTACATCGACAAGCTGGTTGAACTTCGCCAGGCTAAGGGCATGACACCCGAAAAGGCTAAGGAGTCTCTTACGACAGACTATACCACCTTTGCGGTTATGATGGTTAAGATGGGAGATGCGGACGGTGTTGTTTCCGGCGCATGCCATTCCACAGCAAATACACTTCGTCCTTGCCTCCAGATCCTGAAGACAGCACCCGGAACCAAGCTTGTTTCAGCTTTCTTTATCATGGTTGTTCCCGATTGCGAATTCGGCGAGGAAGGAACCTTTGTATTCGGTGACTGCGGACTCGTTCAGAATCCTACATCCGAAGAACTGGCAGCTATTGCCGGAAGTTCCGCAAAGAGTTTCGAAGCACTTGTAGGAAAGCCTGCAAAGGTAGCTCTCCTTTCACATTCTTCCAAGGGTTCCGCAAAGCATGCTGATATTGATAAGGTTACAGCAGCAGTTGAGATCGCTAAGAAGGATTATCCTGAATTCATGATCGATGGCGAACTTCAGCTTGATGCAGCAATTGTTCCTTCTGTAGGCGCATCCAAAGCACCCGGAAGCGCAGTTGCAGGTCAGGCAAACACCTTGATCTTCCCTGATCTCGATGCAGGAAACATCGGCTACAAGCTCGTTCAGAGACTTGCCAAGGCTGAAGCTTACGGACCTATGACCCAGGGTATCGCAGCTCCCGTTAATGATCTTTCCAGAGGATGCTTTACCGAGGATATCGTTGGTGTTATCGCCATCACAGCTGTTCAGGCTCAGCAGAAGTAATAAGTATTAAAATAATTAAAAATCACCGGACACTTTCAGGTGTCCGGTCCATAGGAGATTAAAATGAAAGTATTGGTTTTAAACTGCGGAAGCTCATCACTTAAGTATCAGCTTATCGATATGGAAAATGAGTCGGTTCTCGCAAAAGGTATATGCGAAAAGATCGGTATGGACGGTTCCATGATCTCGCATACACCTACAGGTAAGGAAGGCTTTAAGGAAAGAAAAGAGGCTATGCCCGATCACAAAGCTGCTGTTAAGCTTGTTATCGACGCTCTCCTTGATAAGAACTGGGGCGTTATCTCCGACATGAAGGAGATCGATGCTGTAGGACACAGAGTACTCCACGGCGGAAAATATTATTCCGAATCCATCATCGTTAATGAAGATGTTAAGAGAGTTATCCGTGAGTGCTTCGATCTCGGTCCTCTTCACAACCCTGCAAACCTTATCGGTATTGAGGCATGTGAAGCACTTATGCCCAACACTCCTCAGGTAGCTGTTTTTGATACCGCTTTCCATCAGACAATGCCCAAGAAGGCTTATACCTATGCCATCCCTTACGAGTACTATGATAAGTATGCTATCCGTAAGTACGGATTCCACGGAACAAGTCATTCCTTCGTTTCAAAGAGAGCCATTGCATTTGGCGGTCTTGATCCCAAGAACTCCAAGGTTATCGTTTGCCACCTGGGTAACGGCGCATCCTTGTCCGCAGTAGTTAACGGAAAGTGCGTAGATACTTCCATGGGACTTACACCCCTTGAAGGTCTTATCATGGGTACAAGAAGCGGTGATGTGGATCCTGCGGTTGTTCAGTATATTGCAAATAAAGAGAACAAGACAGTAGATGAAGTTCTCAATATTCTCAACAAGAAATCCGGCGTATTCGGACTTTCCGGCGTTTCAAGTGACTTCCGTGATCTTGAAGCTGCTGCAAATTCCGGTAACGAGAAGGCAAAGGACGCTGTAGAGGCATTTGTTTACAGAGTAGCCAAGTACATCGGAAGCTATGTTGCTGCCATGAACGGTGTTGATGCCATCGTGTTCACTGCCGGACTGGGAGAGAATGACGGCAAGACACGTTCAAGGATCTGTGCTTATCTCGGATACCTTGGTGTTAAGCTTGACGATGAGATGAATAAGCTTCGCGGCAAGGAAATGGTGATCTCCACAGCAGATTCCAAGGTTAAGATCCTTGTTATTCCTACAAATGAAGAACTTGCTATTGCCAGAGAGACAGTTGATCTTATTAAATAAAAAAGTTTTAAAATAAGGTTGACAAAAAGTGGTTTCGACAGTATAATTGTCAACTGTGATTTTATGCGCATAGGTATGTTTTATGTTGATTTCACTCTCAGAGATAATGAATTTGCCAAGAGGAGAAAAGCATTTTGTCTGTGAATACGGAGAAGATGTTTTTAAAGAAAACGGCAATGAATATCGTATGATCGAAAAGTCGGATGTGGATGTCACCATTATGAATTTCGGAAATAAGAAGCTGAGCATTAAAGCAAAGGCATATTTTGTTTTTGAAGTTCCCTGCAGTAGATGTCTTGTTCCGCAAAGGGTAGAGATACCTGTAGATTTCGAGAATGAGATAGATATGAACATTACAGCTGCCGAAAGAGCGCAGAATTTAGATGAAACAGAGTATATTAGCGGATACGATTTAGACGTAGATCGGTTGATTTACGAAGAAATCTTGCTTGGGTTCCCGACAAAGGTTCTGTGTGACGAAGATTGCAAAGGTCTTTGCAAAGTCTGCGGCCACAACCTGAATGAAGGAGAATGCGGTTGCGATCGCACAGAGCTCGATCCAAGAATGTCTGTTATCCGGGAAATTTTTAACCAAGTTAAGGAGGTGTAAATCATGGGAGCTATTTGTCCGAAGAATAAGCATTCAAAGGCCAGAAGAGACAGTCGCAGAGCAAATTGGAAGATGACTGCTCCGAACCTTGTAAAGTGCAGCAAGTGCGGCGCATTAATGATGCCTCACAGAGTTTGCAAGAACTGCGGTTCTTACAACAAGAAGGAAATCATCGCACAGAACTAAGATCAAAAATTAAGCAGGTCGTAATGACCTGCTTTTTTCATATCTCATTCAATATGCTAAGCATATATTCGTTTAAAAAGTCACTGTCTTCATTGATCTCGGTGTAGAAGACCTTGCTGTCATAGCTTTCCTTGAAAAGTCGCATCCTTCTTTCTTCGGAATAGTCCAGCATTGACTTTGGTATTGGAAGAAAACTGCCGCTTTTTTTTATATAAGCCGTTTCTTTGGTGCATTTCTTTTTATTGTCCTTTGAAACCCCGGAGACTACGGAATTGTGCATGCACATATCCCTATCTATGATATAGGTGTAGTTTTTGTAGTCGGAAAAGAAGTACTTCATAACTCCGTTTTTGATCGGAACACTGATCTCACAGCCCTTATTATTGTTGCTTAGATTAAGAAAAGGCAGGGATATTTCCGTTTCCACAGGGAAAAGCGGTTTGGGATAGGAGAAAGTGATCTCAAAAGGGTTAAGGTCAACAGTGGGAGACAGATGGCCGGAAAGAGCGGCCTGAATATAGGTTTTACAATAAACCGTATACAGTCCCTCCAGATCGTCACTGTTATGAAGTAAAAGGATATCCCTTTGCTGATCGGCCTGTTCTTTATCTTCAGTTTTTCCTGTCAGGGAAGCCAGCCTGACTTTTCCCAGCAATTCGGAATAAATGTGGATAAGCTCAGCACCGTCATAGGTGTCTTTTCGATCAAAGCCTGCTGCGGCTTCTACTGTTTTAAGCTTAAGATTGTCTAAGGGGAGATATTTTTTAAAATGAAGTATTTCTTTATACAGATCCCTTGTTTTGTCAGGATCTATAAAAAAGTTTATACCGTATTTTTTGAATTTCTTGTTGAGATAGGGGATATCGAAGCCCGAACCGTTGTAATGGATCAAAGTGTCTTCCGGGGAAAGAACGGATACAAAAGCTTCCAATAATTCCTTTTCCTCACCCGGATCTTCACAAAAGAACTGGGTCAGTACGCATTGATCTTTTTCACGGCCACATATGCCTATCAGGTAGACAAATGACGTTTGTGCACTTAAACCTGTTGTTTCTATATCGAAGAATCTGATATTTGATTCCGGAACCGGATTTTTAACCGATCTGATGATTTTCATATTATTTCCTTTCAGGACATATAAATTGCCGAAAATCAGTTCGACAACAATATTATATATATCACACTTTTTAATTTTTGTCTTTTATTTTGCCCCTAAATTTGATATTATAACGTTACTGTTCACAGAATATACAACATGATAAAACTCTGAAAGTTTGCTTTCATAGAGTTTTATTATGTTGTATATTCTGCGTAGCAGTGACGTCCCTCCCACACGAGCAATGGAGCGAGCGTAATGCGAGTGTGGATGGGCATGTGAACAGTTAATATTATAAGCATTTACTGCAAAACAGTGGTATGCACAGTAAGTAAGGCGTTCTTATGTTATCATATTAGGGGAGTTGAAATGTTTGATTTATCTTTGTTCGGTATTGATTTTTTCAAAGTATTTTATTGCTTTTTTATTTATTGTTTTGTAGGCTGGATCTGGGAATGCTGCTATTGCTCCGTAGTGGAGGGAAGGCTCATCAACCGTGGCTTTTTGAACGGCCCCGTTATACCTATTTACGGCTGTGCGGCTACAGGCATGTTATTGGCATTTTTTAATCCGGGAATGAGAGAACTGTCTTCGGAGAGTTCGATCAAGAGTTATATCTGTATCTTCCTTTTGGGGGCATTGGTTGCTTCTGTATTTGAGTACTTTACCAGCTGGATAATGGAACTTTTGTTCCATGCAAAATGGTGGGATTATTCACATATTCCTTTAAATATCAAAGGAAGGGTCTGTCTCCCCGTAGCAGCCTTTTGGGGAGTGATGGCCATAGGTCTTGTTAAGTTTCTGCATCCAATTGTTATGAACCTGATCGATAAGTTCTCCAGAAATATATTCGAACCTGCGGGTTATGTTATTTTTGTTATCTTTTTGGCAGATATTGTTTCTACCGTAGTTGCTACGGTACAGTTGGATCAGAAGATCACTGCCATTACCAGGATAAAGACAGAGCTTAACGATTTCGCTCAGGGCTTAAGAGAAGCAGAGGTTAACACCAAGAACGAATTTAAGAAAAAATACGGCGAAACACCTATCGGAGATGTTATCGAGCATGTTCTTGACAGGATAGATGCTTCCATTGCTTTTACGATGCAGGGTTACGGACAGCGTAAAGACGAGTTCGACAAAAAGGTTGAAGGTAAGATAGAAGCTATAGATAAGGTACTTGCCGCAAACAAGATCAGGATAGATAAGGCGGCTTCGACAGGAAAGAGTAAATACGAGGAGCTTAAGGATGACCTGAGACAGGGCTTCGACAAGATAGCTTCCGGATTTAAAGGATATAATAAGTTCACAGCTAAGCGACTCAGCCTTGCATTCCCTACTTTGAAACTTAAAGGTGAAAGAGAAGAGACTGTTAAGGTGTTGAAGGATGAATTAGGCTACAAAGATAATGTTAATGTGATCGACAGGATCAAGCAAAGGAAAAACAAAGGTAATGAATAAAACATGTGTATGCAGGTATTGCGGTAAGGTCTTTACTGCCTGGCACGAAAGAAGTTGCTGCAATGATTGCTTGAAAACCGAGGAAGAGGAATTTTCGAGGATCGAGAATTATCTGAAACGTTATCCGAACAGTAATGCGATACAGATCGCTGAAGGTTTGGAGATCTCGCCCTTTAATGTGGTCCGTTTTATCGATGAAGGAAGACTGAGCATAAGAAAAGGTGAATTCAAAGAGATCAAAGGTGGAAAAAAATGATCGCATACATAGAAGGACGTATTTCCAAAAAATATGAGGATTCTCTTGTGGTTGTAACCAATGGGGGCATAGGCTTTCAGGTGTTTGTTCCTACCACGGTTTTAAGTAAGGCAGGAGGTATAGGAGCTGAAGTCTTTTTGAATACCTATATGCAGGTAAGAGAAGACGGCATGTTCCTGTACGGATTTATTGAAGATGAAGAACTGGACCTGTTTAAGGAATTGATAACCGTGAGCGGCGTGGGACCTAAAGTGGCGCTGGCACTTCTCTCTGCGTTGTCTCCCAATGATATTCTTATTGCCATTCTTTCGGGGGATGCAAAAACTCTTTCCACAGCTCAGGGCGTTGGAAAAAAAGTGGCTGAGAAGATCATTCTTTTCCTTAAGGACAAGGCTGAAAGACTCTCCGATGGCTTTAGTGCCGGCAATGGATATGCAGAGTTTAACAATCAGAGTAACAGGGATGTGATCATGGAAGCGGCTCAGGCGCTTAATGCTTTGGGATTCAGCATGACTGATGCCATGAAAGCTGTTAACAGTGTTAATGCCAATGAAAATACAACAGTGGAAGAGATCGTTAAATTAGCTTTGAAAAAGGTTAATTGATCAGGTTTTTATTCCACCTATTACTTGATTAAAGAAGATTTGACATGAGCGGAAAAAGACTTATCTCAACTGAAATTACAGAAGAAGACATTAAGACAGAGGGCAGTCTGAGACCTAAAAAACTGGGTGAATATATTGGACAGACCAAGGTCAAAGAAAATCTCAGGGTTTATATGGAGGCGGCAAAGTCCAGGAAAGAGACCCTGGATCATGTGCTGTTTTTTGGACCTCCCGGACTCGGAAAAACCACTCTTGCCGGAATAATCGCCAATGAAATGGGCGTGAACTTTAAGGTTACGGCGGGACCTGCCATAGAAAAGCCGGGAGATATGGCTGCCATATTAAATAACCTTCAGGAAGGGGACGTGCTGTTCATAGATGAGATCCACAGACTGAATCGCCAGGTGGAAGAGCTGCTTTACCCCGCTATGGAGGATTTTGTTATCGATATCATCATAGGAAAAGGGGCAGGTGCAAAATCCATCCGTCTCGATCTTCCCAGGTTTACCCTGGTGGGAGCAACAACAAGAGCAGGAATGCTGACCGCTCCTTTGAGAGACAGATTCGGCATAATGAACCGTTTGGAGTATTATACGCCGCTTGAATTGTCAGAGATAGTGGTAAGAAGTGCGGAAGTACTGGGAGTTCCCATAGAAACCGAGGCGGCAAAAGAGATAGCAAGGCGCTCCAGAGGTACGCCGAGACTTGCAAACAGACTTCTAAAGAGAGTAAGGGATTTTGCCCAGATAAAATACGGAAACGAGATCACTGCAGAGGCAGCAAAAAAAGCTCTCGATTTCCTTGAGGTAGACAGTTTCGGACTTGATAATACCGATAGAGCCATATTAAAATGTATGACGGTGAACTTTGGCGGTAGACCCGTGGGAATAGAGGCCATCGCCACCACCATCGGTGAAGATCCCGGAACTCTGGAAGAGGTGTACGAGCCTTTTCTCGTACAAAACGGTTTTATTCTCAGAACACCTCGGGGAAGAGTCCCCAGTGTAGATGCATATAGGCATTTGGGTATTCCCGTACCCGAAGAATAGTTGTAATGGAGAGGGCTATGAACAAGAAAAACGACGCTCAGGTGATCATTAACGGAAAAAATTATAACATTGCCGGCTATGAAAATGTGGAATACCTTCATAAGATTGCAGACTATATCAACAAAAAGCAGGCAGAGCTTAAGGCTGAGAACGGCAATAACATCATCAATGACTCCGAAAGGAATATATTGATGATGATCAATATTGCGGATGATTATTTAAAACTCAGGGAACGAGAAGCGGAGATGTCTTACGGTTACGATGATCGCCAGAAGGAAGCGGCTGATCTTAAACGTGAACTGGTAAATCTCAAGACAAGCCTTGATAAGCTTGAAAAAGAGAACAAAAGCCTGAAGTCTGAGAACATTGAACTTCAAAAGAAACAGGTCCGTCTTGAAACGGAAATTTCCCAGATAAGAAGGAATTAAAATGAAAAAAATTGAAATCCTTGCACCCGCAGGCTCTGTTGCGTCCCTTAAGGGAGCAGTGGCGGCAGGAGCGGATGCGGTATATATCGGTGGCGGAAAATTCGGGGCGAGGGCATATGCCGATAATCCCGATGAAGAAGAACTTCTTTCTGCCATCGATTTTATTCATTTAAACGGAAAAAAAATATATCTCACGGTAAATACCCTTTTGAAAGAAAGAGAACTGCAGAACGGTCTTTATGATTATCTTAAAAATTACTACGAAAGAGGTCTTGATGCAGTCATAGTTCAGGACTTAGGAGTTCTTTCCTTTATCAAAAGGAATTTTCCCGACCTTCCGGTCCACGCCAGCACCCAAATGACGGTATGCCAGGGCGCAGGTGCTTCTCTTTTGGAAAGAGTGGGAGGAGTCACAAGAGTGGTTCCTGCCAGAGAACTTTCTCTTTCTGAGATCAGACAGCTGAGAAGCGAAACTTCTCTGGAGATCGAATGCTTTGTTCACGGAGCTCTTTGTTATTCCTATTCCGGGCAGTGTCTGTTGAGCAGCATGATAGGCGGGAGAAGCGGTAACAGGGGAAGATGCGCCCAGCCCTGCAGGCAGCGTTACGAACTTCTGGAAAACGACAAGAGTGTCAGAGAAGGTTGTTTATTGAGTCTTAAGGACATATGCACTCTGGACTATATACCGGATCTTTGTGATGCGGGTATTGATTCCTTTAAGATAGAAGGCAGGATGAAAAAGCCCGAATATACTGCGGGCATCACCGCAGCATATGCCTATCTGACCCGTAAATTTGAGGAATTGGGAAGAACAGGCTTTGAAAAGTATATTAAGGAAAATCCCGACGAGATAAACGAAAGAGTAAGGGAAGCATCGGAAATCTATAACAGAGGAGGATTTACAAAAGGATATTATTTCGGTTATCACGGACCTTCCATGATGACCCCTGACAGAGCCAATCACTCGGGAGTGGAGACAGGAAAGGTTTCCGATGTGTCCGGACGGCACGTGAGCATACGTTTGAACCTTGATGTAAGCGCCGGTGATGTGCTTGAAATAAGAGGAAAAGAAAAATTTGAATTCACTGTGGGTGCAGCCGGAATGGAAAGGCTGGCCGAGGGAAGGTCAAGGATCTATGAAGTAAATGTACCTCCGGATATTAAGATCGCAAAGGGCACGCCCGTATTCAGGACCAAAAACCGGGATCTTTTGGAGAATATAAAGAACAAGTGGCTGTCTAAAGATGCTCAGCCTGCCTGCACAGCGAAAATGAAGGCTGTATTGGGAGAAAGGGCGGAGCTTACGGTGGATCTTTTCGGTTTCAGTCATACAGTTTACGGCGATATTACGGATATGGCCAGATCAAAGCCAATGACTGCCGGGGATATTAAAAATGTATTGAATAAAACAGGCGAAAGTGAGTTTTACTTTAATGAACTCAGTGTAACCGTATCGGATAATGTTTTTTTGCCCGTGGGTAAGATAAAAGAGTTAAGAAGGGCTGCTTTTGATGGGCTTAGGGACAAGATCCTTTCTTCCTTTAAAAGAACTGCAGAGCCTGAAAAACCTTTTATTAAAACAGAAACTGTAAAGCAAAATGAGCGGACAGAAGTAATAGGAAAAGTATCTGAGGAAGAACAGCTGGAAGAGGTTTTAAGAAGCGGGATCTGCGACATGATCTTTTTGGATCTTCAGGAACTGGGGATAAAAGCTCAGCTTGAAACAGCAAAAAAAGCGAAGAGCAGCGGCAAAAAAGTATTTATCTGTCTTCCTCCCATATTCCGTAAAAAGGAAAGAGAAAGATATGAGAGAGAATTTAATTTTTCGGCTTGTGACGGGGTAGTTATCAATTCTCTGGATGAACTTGAGTTTGTTATGGAACATGAAGAACGCCGAGAGGTTATATGCTCGGATGCTTTATATACCATGAATGATGAGGCGGCGGCTTTTCTAAAAGGTTTGATCGGACCTTTAAGTTTTACGGCCTCTCCTGAGCTAAACGCAAACGAACTTAAGGATATAGATAAAAAAATAAGGAATCTTACGGTATATGGCAGAAATCCGGTAATGTACAGTGCGCAGTGTTTAAGAGACAATTTTTCGCTTTGCCTTAAAAAGACCGGCGGAGAGAAGAAAAGACTGGCTGTAAAAGACAAGACGGGAGTGGTTTTCCCGGTTAAGACCCTTTGTCCTTCCTGCCTTAATGTTATCTATAATTCTTCTGTTTATTCCCTGATAGGCATGAGAGAATTGACAGAACTGGACGGTTTTGCTGCCCACATCCTTTCCTTTACCACGGAGAGCAAAGAGGAGACCGCCCGGGTGATAAAAGCCTATAAAGACAATATCCCTCTTAAGGGTGATTACACAAGAGGCCACATAAGACGCGGGGTAGAATGAGCCTTTGGGGACGGGGTTAGGGGTTCAAAAAGTGAACCCCTAACCCCGTCCCCAAAGGCTCATCAGACGTGGGGTAGAATAAAAAAAGAGCCTGATGTACGAGGCTCTTTTTTCTATCAAAATTTCTATGATTACTTTGTGATGTCCAATATGGTATTTACTTTATCGGTTCCCATATATGTTTCGGGAAGCTTTCCGTCCCACTGAAGGATGTAATTGTACTCAAGAAGTTCATCAGTGATGGACTCGGAAATGGCCTTGTTCTTGGCTGCTTCCTTCTGACCTGCGTATTCGGCTGCATCGGCCTGGATCTTGGAGACTTCCAGATCTGCGTTTGCCTGGATCTTTGCTACTTCAGCAGCGGCTTCAGCTTCGGTTTTTGCTACTTTGGCTGCTGACTGTGCGGCTGCTTCGTTACGCTTTAATTCTTCCTCTTTCTCCATTGTTTCACGTTCCTGCTCGGTCTTAGCCTTGATCTTGTTCTGCTCAGCTACCTGCTTTGCTTCAACGGCATTGGTGAATTCGTTAGTGAAGTCAAGATTTTCAACTGCTGTGCCTGTAACAACGATGTTGTAGGAAGCGAGGCTTTCGGTAAGAAGATCCTCGATCTTATCACCCAGCTCGGCTCTTTTTGAAACAAGGTTTTCGGCATTGTATTGAGCGGTAATGGTCTTAACCGCGTCCTCGATCTTGGGCTCGATGATGGTGGTAGCAAAATTGGTACCGACTGTCTTATAAAGCTTTTGAGCCTGTGAACTTTCGATACGATAGTTCAAAGTGTAGATCAGGGAAACTTCCTGAATGTCGGAGGAGAAGGCTTCCATGTCTTTTGTAAGCTTTTGTACACGGTTATCCATATTCACTACTTTCTGCCAGGGAAGGATGAAATGAACACCTGCTTCATAGGTTGTGTCTTCAACCTTACCGAAGGTGGTAAGGATACCTGTGTGTCCTGTGGGCACGGTAGCGAAACAGCTTATGATGATGAATACGAGACCGACGATAGCACCGAGTACACTGATGATCTTACCTGCCATTCCGGCTCTGCTGTTTTTCATGGCGATACCGGCTACGATCGCAATAACAACTACAAATAATCCAAAAATTAATAATCCCATTTTTCTCTCCTTTTGTTTCGGGCTTTTGCCCGTAGTTCGAAGTAGATTATAAATGGTTGATAAGACTTTGTAAACCAAAGAAACAATAAAATAAAGCCTTCTAATTCGCGGAAAAGTTTTTGGTTGCAAGGAAATCGTAAATGATGTATACTGAACTCAGTTTAAGTTTTTATAACACCTACGGAGGCATTGCGATGGTTGAAGCAACGAGCTGTGGCGGTGTTGTTATTTTTAGAGGAAAGATACTTCTTCTGTACAAGAATTACAAAAACAAGTATGAAGGATGGGTTTTGCCGAAAGGAACCGTCGAGCATGGCGAGGAGCATGAACAGACTGCGCTGAGAGAAGTAAAAGAAGAGACTGGTGCTGACGGGACAATAGTTAAATACGTCGGAAAAAGTTCATACACGTTTTCTGCTCAACAGGATACGGTATCAAAGGATGTACATTGGTATCTTATGTCATCCGAAAGCTACTATAGCAAGCCGCAACGAGAGGAATATTTCATGGATTCCGGATACTATAAATACCATGAAGCGCTTCATCTCCTTAAATTTGCCAATGAGAAACAGATCCTTGAGAGAGCCTATGCAGATTACATAGAGCTCAAAAAGAAGGGAATGTGGGGCAAGAAAGAAAAGGAAGCATAATCAGTAAAAAAATCCCGTTTTTTAAACGGGATTTTTTATTTGTTTTCATCTTTATTCAATTTGTGGCGGGGATTTGCTTTAACTACCTTTGCCGCCTTGGCAAGTTCGGACATTACATTGGTCTCGAATTGATAATCGAATTCGCAAAGCTTGGTCATAAGCTCACCTTCGGAAGAAACCACATATCTGGGCTTCAACCTGTTCAATGCGTAAGAGATCATGTCAAGACGACATTGATCGCATTTACAGCAATCAAGAGTGGAAGATATCTCATTATAAACTAGCATTACATAATCTTCGGTTAAGTTACGTAATACGATCTCCATACCCTTACCTCCCTTGAAAAAAATGAACCTAAGGATCAATGCTGGTGGCGGGACTTGAACCCGCACGAAGTTGCCCCCGACAGATTTTGAGTCTGTTGCGTCTGCCATTCCGCCACACCAGCAACGGGTGTATATTACCACAAACCACAATTAAATTCAACCGCTTTTTAAAGATTTTCCCTTGCAAATGTCACATGCAAAAATTATAATCTTAATATGAAAAAACATAGTTTTCACAAAACAATAAAACCCGATATTCCTTCAGATTGTCGCGAGATACAAAAATTGAACGGAGAGTTTATCTGCGGAGAGCTTCCCTATAAAACGGAGCTGGCTTTCGTAAAGCACGTAAGAAAATGTCCGTCCTGTATGGAAGAACTGAAGGCTTATTTTATGTTTTATACCACTGTCAGATATCTGAACGAATACGGTGATTCAAATATCCCCCAGACGGTGGAGGTGCTCCTTAAAAAGATCGAGGACGAAGAGTACAACAGAAAAGTGAGAAAAAGGAACTGGATCATCGCTTTTCTGGCATTGTTCGGAGCCATTGCGATCCTGGGGACTTTACTGTTGAGAGGCGCTTTGTTTTAAAGGAGCAGGTAATAAGGGAAGGAAAATAGATACATGGATAAGATAGTACTAATAGATGGTAACAGCATAGTAAACAGGGCCTATTTCGGGCTGCCGGACATGACCACGTCAAAAGGACAGCATACAAACGGTATAAAAGGGTTTTTAAGCATCCTTTTTAAGCTCATGGACGAAGAAAAGCCTCAATATATGGCTATAGCCTTTGATGTTCCCGAACCCACCTTCAGACATTTAAGCTTTAAAGAATATAAGGCACAGAGAAAACCCATGGAGGAAGCACTTGGTTCTCAATTTCCCCTTCTGCATGACCTGCTTCAAGCCATGGGCATTTTTGTTATGGAAAAAGGAGGCTATGAGGCGGATGATCTTATAGGGACCGTTGCACGCAGGTGTTCGGGGGAAGGACTGGAAGTAACCGTTATATCAGGCGATAAGGATCTTTTGCAGCTGGCTACCGACAAGGTAAAGGTAAGGATACCTTCCACATCAAAGGGACAGACAACGATAAAGGATTACAATAATGAGGAGTTCGCTGCCGAATTCGGTCTGGAAAGACCTTCGCTTATTATTGACCTTAAAGCCATAATGGGTGATTCTTCAGATAATTACAAGGGTGTGGAAGGCATAGGCAAAGTCGGCGCCACCAAGCTTTTGCAGGAATTTGGGGATCTGGACGGTATATATGCAAATCTGGATAAGGTAAAAGGAGCAAATCACGACAAGCTGGTGAAAGGCAAGGAAGATGCCTACTTCTGCAAATGGCTTGCTACCATAAAGACGGACTGTGACATGGATTTTAATCTTCAGGATGCGAAGCTTGGGAATATCTTTACTCCTGAAGCATATGTGATATGTAAAGATCTGGAACTGAAGTCGTTTTTAAACAGATTTTCCGAGGAAGCAAGGGAAGAAGTCAGAGCAAACGATATTGAAACAGAGCTACCTGAACCGGAACTTATCGCGATTGAAGATGTATCGGGCTATAAGGCTGCTTTTGACGAATTGAGGGAGGAAAAGAGCTCCTGGGCAGCACTTTCCTTTGCAGCCTGCGACGCAGATGACGGTTTCGGTAAAGAAATGGTGGCAGGAGCCGTTGAAAGAGGAAATAAAGCTTTTTGTTTTCTGATAAATACGAGGTTCGATGAACAGGTATTTATAAAGGAACTTACCGGACTGGTAAAGGAAGATGTTAAACTTGCCTGCTGCGATATTAAGGAGGCGTCTGAAAAGTTTAAGGACATAAGGGATAAGGTCATAGATCTGGCCGTTGCCTGTTATCTTCTTTATCCCGGCAAAAACGCATATACCGAATGTGATATAGCCAGAGATCTTTTGGGTAAAACCTTGCCCGAAGTAAAGGAGGTCTTCGGAAAAACCACTCTGGCGGAAGCTGTCCTTGACAACAGTTTTTTAAGAGAAGCCACAAAAAAGGCGGAAGAACTTCTTGGACATTATGCACATGCGGTTTTTGCCGGATACGAAAGGGCGGTAAACGAACTTCAGGAAAAGGAAATGCTGGATCTTTTCCTGAATGTGGAAATGCCTCTTCTTTTCGACCTAAGAGAAATGGAAGTTGAAGGCATAGGCATTGACAGGAATGCGCTTGTGGATTACGGAAGATTCCTTAATTCAAAGATAGAAGAGGAAGAGAAGGATATATATAAGAGCGTGGGCTTTGAGTTTAATATAAACTCACCCAAGCAACTGGGAGAAGTATTGTTTGAGAAACTTAAACTTCCCGGCGGGAAAAAGACAAAAAGCGGTTATTCCACAGCAGCCGATGTGCTGGAAAAATTAAGATATGAAGACCCTATAGCGGATAAAGTCCTTAAATACCGGGAACTTACAAAACTTAAAAGTACCTATGCGGACGGCCTCGGAGCCTATATATGCCCGGACGGCAGGATACATACAAAATTCAATCAGACCGTTACTATGACCGGAAGACTCAGTAGTGCGGATCCCAATCTTCAGAACATTCCGGTTCGAAGAGAATCCGGCAGAGAGATCAGAAAGATGTTTGTGCCGAAGGAAGGCTGCTGCTTTGTGGATGCCGACTATTCCCAGATAGAGTTGAGGCTCCTTGCGCATATGTCCGGGGATGAAAGCCTTATATCGGCCTATTCCGAAGGCCGGGATATACACAGGATAACTGCCGCCAAGGTATTTAACATACCTCAGGAGGAAGTTACAAAGGAAATGAGAAGCAATGCCAAGGCTGTAAATTTCGGCATAATCTATGGTATGAGTTCCTTTGGTCTCGGACAGGAGATAAAGGTTTCGAGAAAAGAGGCGGAAGGCTATATAAACCAGTATTTTGCTAACTATCCGGCTATAAAGGAATTCCTGGACTCATTGGTAAAAGAGGCCAGAGAGAAGGGATATGCAATTACTCTTTATAAGAGGAGAAGACCCATTCCCGAGATAAAGTCCTCCAACTTTATGGTGCGTCAGGGAGCCGAAAGGATCGCCATGAATTCGCCCATCCAGGGAACTGCTGCGGATATAATGAAGATCGCTCTGGTAAATGTTAATCGGGCCCTTAAGGAAAGAGGTCTGAGATCCAGGATCCTTCTTCAGGTTCATGATGAATTGCTGCTGGAAGTTCCCAATGAGGAAAAGGATGAGGTAATGAAGCTTGTAAGCGATGAGATGATGAAGGCGGCGGATCTTCGCGTTAAACTTGAAGTCTCCGTGGCTGCGGGAGAGAACTGGGACGCAGCTCATTGATATGAAAAGAAGATTTGAGGACAAGATAATAATAGGACTTACGGGAGGTGCGGGAAGCGGCAAATCCTCTGTGGCGGAATACATCATGTCCGGGCACGACGGAGAATTCATCCACTGTGATGTCATCGCCCATGAGCTTATGGAACCGGGTGGTGCCACCTATGAGCCTTTGTTAAAAGAATACGGCGAAGGTATTATGGAGCCGGGCAGCAAAATGATCTCAAGAAAAGCTCTTACCCTTGCGGTAAACAATTCCCCCAAGGGCTTTGAAAGATTGAATGAGATCACCCATCCAAGGGTCATAGAGGAAGTGCTTAAAAGGATGAAAGCTTCGGAGCATAAAGTGCTTATAATAGAAGCGGCCCTTCTTATCGAGTCGGGTATCGGCAGGCTCTGTGACGATGTCTGGTACGTATATGCCTATGAAGAGGAAAGGATCCGAAGGATCAGGGCGTCCAGAGACTGGAGTGAAGAAAAGATAAGAGAGATCTTTGAAAATCAGCTTTCCGAGGAAGAGTTCAGAAAAGGAAGCACTTTTGTCCTTGAAAATCATGACGGGTCCGAAACTTGGAAAAAGGAAGCGGATCAGAGGATAATGCTTCTTGACGCGATACAATAAAATTGATAAAATTAAAATTTGTTAGATTTTAAGGGAGGAAGTCTTGAGATGGGCAAAGCGGATCAATATGTTTTCGGTCTGGACATCGGTACCAGAAGTATAGTCGGAACCGTTGGATACAAAAAGAACGCAACTGATTTCACTGTGGTCGCGCAAGAAGTGAAAATGCATGAAACCCGCGCCATGATGGACGGACAGATCCATGACATAGGCAAGGTTACGGAGACCATAAAGCAGGTCAAAAGAAGTCTTGAAAAGCAGCTGGGCGGCACAAAGCTTACGGACGTGTGCATAGCTGCTGCCGGACGTGTGCTTAAGACCGTGACTGTAAGAGTGGATCAGGAATTTCCCGAAGAGATCAATGTAAAAGACGTTAACATCAGAGAGATGGAACTTCTGGGCGTAGAGAAAGCATATGCCGCCATTAAGGCAGGCGCCCGGGAGGAAAAGATAAACTATTACTGTGTTGCCTACACAGTAGTGCATTATTATCTGAATGATTTCCAGATGTCCAGTCTGCTGGATCATAAGGCATCAAAGATAGGGGCCGATGTTTTGGCTACCTTCCTTCCCGATGAAGTTATAGAAGGACTGTACACAACTGTAGAAAAAGCGGGGCTTAAGGTGAATAACCTTACACTTGAGCCCATAGCGGCTATCCTTGTTGCCATACCGGAGAAATTCAGGCTTTTAAATATTGCGCTTGTGGATGTGGGCGCGGGTACCAGCGATATCTGTATTACAAAGGACGGAAGCATTACCGCCTACGGTATGATCCCCATGGCGGGCGATGCTCTTACCGAAGTGGTGGCGGCCGCTCATCTGGTGGAATTTAACACCGCCGAGAATATTAAGCTTGCTGCCTGCAGTAAAAGGAAGTCAATCCCTTATGCGGACATAATGGGCATTAAGCAAAAGACCACACCCGCTGAAGTTAACGGAGAACTTAAGGGAAAGATCGAGGAGATGACAAAGCTCATAGCCGACAGGATCATTGAGATAAACGGTGGAAAAACTGTTTCTGCCTGCTTTGTAGTAGGTGGAGGCGGAAAGATCCAGGGCTTTACCGAAAGTCTGGCAAAGGCTCTTAAACTGCCCAAGGAAAGAGTGGCTTTAAGAGGTGCCGAGGTGTTGTCCTTTGTGGAGTCGGTTAACGGTGATTTTAAGCCGGATCCCATGTATGTTACTCCCATAGGCATATGCCTTAATTATTACGAAAAGAAAAACAATTTTGTATATGCTTCTCTTAACGGAGATTCTGTTAAGCTATACGACAACAACAAGCTTACGGTATTGGATGTAGCGGTGGCTGCGGGATATCCCAACGAGAACCTTTTCCCGAAGAGAGGAAAGGCATTGGAATTCACCCTGAACGGTCAGGCAAGACTGGTGCGCGGAGAACTTGGAGAAGCAGCTGTTATCAAGATTAACGGCAAAGAGGCATCTGCCAGTACACCCATCGAACCCAACGATGACATTACGATTGTAGAATCTACAGTAGGAGCACCCGGTTCCAAGGATGTAGATAGACTTCCCGAATATAAGAGCGAGATCAGGTTCATTGTGGACGGAAAAGAAGTTACCTGTCCCAAGTTCATGTCTGCCAACGGAAATCTGGTTTCCGGATTCTACAGCATTAAACAGGGAGATAAGATCGAAACCCTGAATTATTACACCCTGGAGCAGATCCTGGAATGTCTGGGACTTTCCTATAAAGAAGGCATATACGTAAACAACGAGCCGGCGGATAAAAATACCAAAGTTTATGAGAACTTCAAGGTGGAACTGGAGAGAACCCCTTCCGTACCCGAACCCACTTTAAGCGAAAAGGTGGAAGAGATAAAGGAAGCAAACAGGCTTGAGGAAGAGGAGGCTTTACAGACCGAGGCACCTGCCGTTACAAAAAAAACTGAAGCAGTACCGGTTAAAAAGACGGTTCAGGGAGGTTCCATCACCGTAAGCTTTAACGGCATTCCTCTTACTCTTTCCGGAAAGAGTGAATACAGATTCGTAGATGCTTCGGATCAGAGCGGCTTTGATATCCACAATCCTCAGGGCAGTAACCTTGAGATATTGATAAATAAGATGAATGCCGCGTTCATAGATTTAATAAAGGACGGAGACTCTTTGGAGTTACATTGGATCAAATAATGAAAATTTGCAGCTTGGCAAGCGGAAGCAGCGGGAACTGTATCTTTGTTTCTTCCGGATTGACTAAAATACTGGTGGACGCCGGAGTGAGCGGAGTCAAGATAGAACATGAACTTATGGAGATCGGCGAAAGCATAGATTCTGTCGACGCCATACTTCTGACTCACGAACATATAGATCACATTAAAAGCATCGGTGTTTTGACGAGAAAACATGCCATTTCACTGTACGGAACAAAGGGAACCATAGACGGAGCCTTATACGGTAATCATCCTGTGGGAAAGATACCGGAAGGACTTTTGAATTATATCACACCGGATGAATCCTTTATGATCGGTGATATCCTTGTTTCTCCTTTCTCTGTATCCCATGATGCTTCCGACCCGGTAGCCTATTGCTTTGAAGCCGGAGGAAAGAAGATAGGAACTGCAACGGACCTGGGATTTTTTGATGATTATATAGTCAATAACCTTAAAAATTCCCAAGTGTTGTATATTGAATCGAACCATGATGTGCATATGCTTGAAGCAGGTATTTATCCATATGCTCTTAAGCAGAGGGTTAAGGGAAATAAGGGACATCTGTCCAATGACAGTTGTGCCGGTCTTGTCACCAGGCTGTGCAATGAATCGGAAGTTAATGTGGATCATGTGATCCTGGCGCATCTCAGCGCAGAGAACAACTTCCCGGAATTGGCCTATGAGACTGTGAATTCGGAAGTTAAGATAAAACTTGCTCCGGAAAAAAGACCGGAAATACACGTGGCACCCAGGGGACAGCACTCTTATATAGCTGAGATCTGAAATTGTTAAGCAATAAAAAATAATATAAATCAGGCAAACGAACTTTTAAAGCAAAGGGCTTATGAGTCTTGCCGCATCGGAAAGGCGTAAATTATGAAAAGGGCAGTAATCACCGTAGTAGGAAAGGATTGCGTTGGTATCATCGCAAAGACCTGTACTTATCTTGCGGAAAACGGGATCAATATCCTGGACATTTCCCAGACCATCATCAAAGAGTTTTTTAACATGATGATGATCGTGGATGTAACCGATATCAAAAAGGATTTTCTTGTGGTAGCCAATGAACTGGATGAATTGGGAGAGAAGATCGGAGTGTCCATTAAGATCCAGCGCGAAGACATCTTCGATATGATGCACAGAATTTGACCTATTTAATATAATAACCGGGAGTTTTATAAGATGATTAATCGATCCGAAGTAATGGAAACCAATCGTATGATCACCGATTCCAAGCTTGATGTGAGAACCATCACTCTGGGTATCAGCCTTATTTCATGCGTGGATTCCGATCTTAAGACCTGCTGCGATAAGATCTACGACAAGATCACCAAGGTGGCGGGCAAGCTTGTGGAAACAGGCGAAGCTATTGAAAAAGAATATCAGATCCCCATTGTTAACAAGAGGATCTCAGTTACACCTATTTCATTGGTTGGAGGGGCTTGCTGCAAAAAGCCGGAAGATTTCGTTGAGATCGCAAAGACTCTGGACAAAGCGGCAAAGAAGGTGGGAGTAAACTTCCTCGGAGGTTATTCCGCACTGGTCAGCAAGGGAATGACCGAAGCGGAAAAGAATCTGATCCTTTCGATCCCCGAAGCACTTAAGGTTACAGACGTGGTGTGCAGCTCCGTTAATGTGGGCTCCACCAAAACAGGTATAAACATGGATGCGGTCAGACTTCTGGGCGACGTTATAAAAGAGACCGCCGAGAAGACAAAGGAGGATTCCTGCATAGGCTGCGCTAAACTGGTAGTGTTCTGTAACGCTCCCGATGACAATCCGTTTATGGCAGGTGCTTTTCACGGAGTTACCGAAGCGGATGCGGTCATTAATGTAGGTGTAAGCGGTCCCGGAGTTGTAAAAACAGCACTTGAGGCAGTCAGAGGCGAGAGTTTCGAGGTGCTTTGCGAAACTATCAAGAAGACGGCCTTTAAGATCACCAGAGTCGGACAGCTTGTTGCTAAGGAAGCATCACAGATGCTGGGCATTCCCTTCGGCATCGTGGATCTTTCATTGGCACCTACTCCCGCTGTGGGAGATTCGGTAGCCGACATATTAAAAGAAATAGGTCTTGAACATCCCGGAGCTCCGGGAACCACCGCAGCACTTGCTATCCTGAACGATCAGGTAAAAAAAGGCGGCGTTATGGCATCATCCTATGTTGGCGGTCTTTCGGGAGCTTTTATTCCTGTAAGTGAAGACAGAGGGATGATAGAAGCAGTGGAAAAAGGTGCTTTGACAATTGAAAAGCTGGAGGCTATGACTTGTGTATGTTCCGTCGGACTTGATATGATAGCTATCCCCGGAGATACACCTAATACCACGATATCCGGTATCATAGCAGATGAGATGGCCATAGGAATGATAAATCAAAAGACCACAGCCGTAAGACTGATCCCCGTTATCGGTAAAAATATCGGTGACAATGTGGAATTCGGCGGCCTTTTGGGCTATGCACCCATTATGCCGGTAAATACCTTCGACTGTTCTGCTTTTGTAAACAGAACCGGAAGGATACCTGCCCCCATCCATTCGTTTAAGAACTGAAAGGCATATATATGCAATACATTACTGAAAATTATGATTATAAAAACATATTGTTTTATTTTGAACAGCTTACAAAAATACCCCATGGTTCAGGCAATGTAGATGCCATTTCCAATTATCTTTACAGTTTTGCTCTTGAACACGGTGCAAAATGCAGGCAGGATGAAAAAAAGAATGTTGTGGTTTTTCTTCCCGCAACATCCGGATATGAAGACAGAAAGACAATTATGCTTCAGGGCCATATGGATATGGTCTGTGAGAAGGATTCCGATTGTCCCCATGATTTCAAAAAAGATCCCCTGGAACTTTACATAAAGGATGGAAGACTGAGAGCCAAAGGCACCACGCTTGGCGGAGATGACGGCATAGCCATTGCTTACATGATGGCTATAATAGCAGATAAAGAGGCAGAACATCCGGCTCTTGAACTCATCATGACTACGGATGAAGAAACAGGAATGTACGGTGCCCAGGCACTTGATACTTCCGATCTTAAAGGTTCTTATCTGATAAACATGGATTCCGAGGAGGAAGGAAGAGTATTCTGCGGATGTGCGGGAGGACTCAGACAAAACTGTACTCTGGATCTCGAAAGAGAAGAAGTGACCGGAACAGTTGTCGACATAAAGATAAAAGGTCTGACCGGAGGACATTCCGGTGTCGAGATAGACAAGAACAGGACAAATGCAAATAAACTCATGGCAAGACTCCTGTTTGAGTTCAGAGGACATCTGGATTACAGATTGGTGGAGCTTCACGGCGGAAAACTGGACAATGCTATCCCGAGAGAAGCTTTTTCAACCATTGTGATCAAAAACTTTGATATTGAAGATTTCAAAGACATAGCGGGCGGTCTTGCGGCTAAATATAAGTGTGAACTTGAAACCTCCGAACCCGGTTTGGATTTTGAATTCTGTATCGATCCCGCACCGAAAACTGTTAATGCGATCAACGGAAAATCCTACGGAAGTCTTTTGTATTTTTTGATCCAGTCGCCCAACGGTGTTCAGAGAATGAGTTCCGCGATCCCCGGTCTTGTTGAGAGCTCTCTTAACATGGGTATTGTTTTTACAGAGGAAAAGCAGGCCGTGATCAGATTTTCACTCAGAAGCTCCGTTACAAGCTATAAGAAATTTATGAGTGACAAGCTGGAGTATCTCATTTCCATTTTGGGAGGAGAAACATCAAGAGAAGGTAATTATCCGGCCTGGGAATACAAAAAAGACTCTGTCTTAAGAGGAGTTTTTAAGAAACTCTACCTGGAAGAATACGGAAAAGAACCTGTTTTTGAAGTGATGCATGCGGGACTTGAATGCGGTCTTTTATTTGACAAATGCCCCGGACTTGATATAATCTCCATAGGACCTGATATGAGTGATGTTCACAGCCCCAATGAAAGCCTGGGACTGGAATCGGCCGTAAGGGTCTATAAATTCCTTGAAAAGCTTTTGAAGCGGCTTAAATAAACCTAAGAGAGGACTATATAATTAATGGATCCCTTTAATGATAACAAAATAGAGGATAAGGAGTATTTTTCCGACATTACCGAAAATGATATGCCCGAGGAAGATCCTGAGGAGACAGAAGCGGTAAATGTAATGGTAAAGAACATTGCAGGCGGAGAGAATGCTTACGGTTATGATGATGACGGGGACGATGAGGAAGAATGGGTGGTCCATGATTCCAAATTGTTAAAGAAGATCTTTGCCGAAAAGGAAAAGAAGCCCAAGTCAGAAAAGCCAAAGACCGAAAAAACAAAGGCCGAAAAAACAAAGGCCGACAGACCCGCGACCGAAAAAGCCGGACCGAAAAAGCCTTCCGGGAATACAAGTATCAGACTGGATTCCAAAGAATATGCCAAGACGAAAACTCCGGGAGCTTATAAAAGAGCCAAGAAGTTTAAGAGCGGGATATCAAGAAATTTCATGTTTGGCAGGAAGAAACGTAAAAATGCCAATGAGCCTGATCTTAAGGCTGAATTTGATACAGTTCTTGATTACGATTTTGACCTTGAGAAAGAAGATGCCGGTGAGGTAAGCGGAACTGACGGTTTCTTTAATTCGCCCAACATGAAGGAAGTTGAACATGAGTATGACTTTAAAGCTGAGGAAGAGGCATTAAAGAACCTGGAAAGACAATTGGATTTCACTTTTGTTGACGCTTCTTCCGATACCTTTAAAGAAACCTCTACCGAAGTCTTTAAAGAAGCAGTTATGGAGCCTATAGAGGACGGGGCTTTGAAGCCTGCGGAAGAACTGCCGGAAGAGCCTGTAAATGAGGCTGTAAATACACATTCGGAAGAGATCCCGGTTGGAGCGGCAGAAGAAAATACAGCAGTTTCCGAAGTGGTGTCCGCAAATGAGGCTTTAGACGGTGTAAAGGAATCAGTCGAGGAAGAGCCCGCAGAAGAACCTGTATATGAAGAAAAGGAAACTGAGATAAAAGAAGAAAACATCGGTTTCGAAGAAAAAGCAGAAAAAGTATCCGCATGGGATGAAGATGGGGAGGAAAGAGACCCTTTCCTTGATGTTTTTTCTGTATTTCTTGAAAAGTTTGATGACGAACCTAAGGATGAGGAGAATAAAAAAAAATCCCTGACACCTATGGTAGAAGCTGAAAATAAAATGAACGGGGACTTTGAAAAGGATCTTCAGACCGAAGATAACGCAGGATCCTCCGATAATGATGAGATAATTTCCGAAATATCCGAGAATGTGGATTTTCTTGACGATGCTTTAAAAGAAGACGAATACGGTCAGGAAGCGGATGATCTGGATATTGAAGCCATTCAGGCCGAAAAGGAAAAAGAAGCTGCCAGGATAGCGGAAGAAAAAGAAAGAAAAAACAAAGAACTCAGGGAAATGCAGACCGCGGTTGAAGACCTTATGTATGAATACGGCGGGGAAACTGAGGAAGAAAGGGAAGAAAGACATAAAAAAGCCCTTGAAATGAGCGCACTTCCCGTTATAGACCTGAACGAGATCAATTTTTTCGATGATAATAAGGGGAGCGGAGATCCCTCTGAAGAAAACATTGAAGGCATAAATGAAAACCTTGCAATGTTCGTAAATGATGAGATCGGCCCCAAAAAGAAGAAAAAATGGCCCTTCATTGTCGGCGGTGTGGTAGGATTTCTGCTATTGTTTGCTTTATTCATTTTATTTACCAGACCGGGTCATACCATAGCATCCAAAGTGGTGGCAAGGATCATTTTCTCACACGTGGAGAAGATAGATGAAGCTAATAATTCTCATAGATTAAATGAAAATGAAGCACTTCAAAACGATCCCATGGGAGAATTTGTTCACACACCTACACCTGCTCCCTCACCTGAACCCACATTGCCTCTTGAGGACGGTACTACTCCGATGCCCACAGATACACCTACACCCACGCCTACGGCTCAGGTAGTCACTCACCCTCATTACGATCCGGATCCCTCGGTTATAAATATCCTCCTTATAGGTATAGAGAACTATGACGGTACAGCTGTTTACGGTCGTTCCGATTCAATGATGATAGCGTCCATAGACAAGGACGGCGGTCCGTTGGTTTTGGTTTCTCTGATGAGAGATATGTATGTTGAGATACCGGGATATAATGACAACCGTTTAAATGCCGCTTATTTCTTCGGCGGTCCCGAGCTTCTTATGGAGACCATAGAACTCAACTTTGGGGTGAAATTTGACGGATATGCCATAGTCGACTATTCCGGCTTTGAAAACATCATTGATTACATGGGCGGGCTTGAAGTGGTGCTCACTTCTCAGGAAGCTGAGTATTTAAATACCACCAATTACATCTCCGATAAGACGCAAAGAAATGTTATTGCAGGCAGTCAGGTGATGACAGGAAATCAGGTGGTGGGATATTGCAGAATACGTCACGTGCCTTCCTCCAACGGCCTTTATAATGACTTTGGAAGAACCTATCGCCAGAGGCTGGTAATGAACAAGATATTCGAGAAGTTCAAGGATTCTTCGGTTACCACTCTTTACGGAGTCATGAAGGAATGTCTTAAATACGTTAAGTGCCCCGCCAGCCTTGAATCCATTACTGCTGAATGCATACAGACTGTGGTTGAGAAGAGGATGTTCAAACTGGAATCCTACAGGATACCCGTAAGCGGACATTATGAAGAAGTAAGGATCAACAATGCGTTGGTTCTCGGATATTATGCAGACAATGCGGATATTCTTCATGATTATCTTTACAACAGGAACGGAACCTCTGCATCCTCGCAATAAGACAGTATTGACGGAACATCATTAAGATGTTCCGTTTTTTTTGAATAAAAAGAGTATGAGATCATACCCCCAAAAAAAATTTACACAAATTTTCTTGCAATTATTGTAAGGAGTAGTATAATACAACAGATTATGCGAAAAGGAGAATAAAATATGAGTTACAAGACTTTTACAATGGAGCTTGCCGGAAGAACTCTGTCAGTAGACGTCGGAAGAGTAGCCGCACAGGCTAACGGCGCCGCATTTATGCATTACGGTGATACAACCGTACTTTCCACTGCTACGGCATCGGAAAAACCCAGAGACGGTATCGATTTCTTTCCTCTTTCTGTAGAGTATGAGGAAAAACTTTATGCAGTCGGAAAAATTCCCGGAGGATTCACAAGACGTGAAGGAAAGCCTTCCGAGAACGCTATCCTTACAAGCCGTGTTATCGATCGTCCCATGAGACCTTTGTTCCCTAAGGATTATCGTAACGACGTAACACTTAATAATATGGTAATGTCGGTTGATCCCGAGTGCAGCCCCGAACTCACGGCTATGCTTGGATCGGCTATTGCAGTTGCAATTTCTGATATCCCCTTTGACGGCCCTTGTGCAACAACACAGGTTGGTCTTATCAACGGAGAATTTGTTATCAATCCCAATTCATCTCAGACAGCTGTATCTGACCTTAAGCTTACGGTAGCTTCTACAAGAGATAAGGTTATCATGATCGAGGCAGGAGCAAACGAAGTTCCGGAAGCTAAGATGATCGAGGCTATTTACAAGGCAGATGAGGTTAATAAGCAGGTTATCGCTTTCATTGACAAGATCGTGGCAGAGGTTGGTAAGCCCAAGCATGAGTACACCAGTTGTGCTATCCCTGAGGAGCTTTTTGCGGCTATCCGTGAGCAGGTTCCTCCCGCTGAGATGGAAGTGGTCATGTTTGCTCCCGAGAAGCAGGTTCGTGAAGAGAGGATCAGAAACCTTAAGGATAAGCTTGCAGAAGTATTTGCTGACAAGGAAGACTGGCTTCCTCTCATTGATGAAGCTGTTTACCAGTATGAGAAGAAGACTGTACGTAAGATGATCTTACAGGATCACAAGCGTCCTGACGGAAGAGAGATCACACAGATACGTCCTTTGGCTGCTGAAGTTGATATCATTCCCAGAGTACATGGCTCCGCAATGTTCACAAGAGGACAGACTCAGATCTGCAATGTTACTACTCTTGCACCTCTTGCAGAAGCTCAGAAGCTTGACGGCCTTGATGAAAATGAGACCTGCAAGCGTTATATGCACCAGTACAATTTCCCTGCTTATTCAGTAGGTGAGACCAAGGTTTCCAGAGGACCCGGCCGTCGTGAGATCGGTCACGGAGCACTTGCGGAGAGAGCACTCATGCCTGTGCTTCCTTCAGAAGAGGAATTCCCTTACGCAATCCGTACCGTATCCGAAACCTTCGAATCCAACGGTTCCACATCAATGGCTTCTACCTGTGCTTCCTGCATGTCTCTTATGGCTGCGGGTGTTCCCATCAAGAAGATGGTTGCGGGTATTTCCTGCGGTCTCGTTACAGGTGCTACAGATGATGATTATATTCTTCTTACAGATATCCAGGGACTTGAGGACTTCTTCGGAGATATGGACTTCAAGGTAACCGGTACAGATGCAGGTATCACTGCCATCCAGATGGATATCAAGATCCACGGCCTTACACGTCCCATCGTTGAGGGAGCTATCGCACGTTGCCGTGAAGCAAGAATGTATATTATGGAAAATTGTATGAAGAAGGCTATTTCTGAGCCCAGACCCGAAGTTTCCAAGTATGCACCCAAGATCATTCAGATCCAGATCGATCCTACCAAGATCGGTGATGTTGTGGGACAGCGCGGTAAGACTATCAATGCGATCATCGAGCAGACAGGCGTTAAGATCGATATCACCGATGACGGTTCTGTTTCCGTTTGCGGTACAGAGATTGATAAGATGAATGAAGCTATCCGTCTTATCAATATCATCGTATCTGATTTTGAAGCAGGTCAGGTTCTTGAAGGAAAGGTTGTTTCCATTAAGGAATTCGGTGCTTTCCTTGAGTTCGCTCCCGGTAAAGAGGCTATGGTACACATTTCCAAGATCGCCAAGGAGAGAATTGACAGAGTCGAGGATGTTCTTACTTTGGGCGATAAGGTTAAGGCTGTTTGCCTCGGTAAGGACAAGATGGGAAGAGTAAGCTTCTCTATCAAGGATGTAAAATAATCAGTTATCATTAAATTTTTACCCGCATGCGGTCTGCCCGGATGCGGGTGTTTTTATGTTGAAATATAAGCATTTTAAACAAAGATCATTACTTTTATGTACCAAACTTTATGTGTTTTAGAAGTTTAAATTATTTGCATTTTTAACAAGATATAGTATAATTTTAATGATCGTATAACTAAATTTTGTAAAGGATATTGAAGAATGTCGGAGACAAAAAAGAAGACGAATTCCGCTGCAAACAAGAAAACAGCGGAAGAAACAAAAAAAACAACAAGATCAAGCAGGAACAGCGGCAGTGATAAGGCTATAAAAGAAACAAAAAAATCTCAAAATGCTCCCAAAGAAAAAAAGATGACAAAGGCTGAAAAAGCCGAGTTTGAAAGGGAACAGGAGAGGATCGCGGCTGAAAAACGTGAAAGAGCCGAGGAAAGAAGAGCAATCAAGGATGAGGTCACTATTACCGTAGCTGTGGCGGTGGCTGTTCTTTTGATACTCAGTAATTTTAAACTCAGCGGTATCGTGGGCGAGATAATCAACGGTGCATTATTCGGACTTTTCGGCTGGTTGGCTTATCTTGTTCCTTTTTTGATAGTTATTTTTGTTTGCTTCTTTTTGGCCAATAGAAATTCACGTTTTAAATATCTTCCGAAGATAATAGCTTCTTTTATGGTTTTTATCCTTCTTGCGGCCATGATACAGATAGCTGTGGGAGAAACCACGGAAGAAATGAATGCCCTGGATTATTATAAATATGCCAGAGACCATAAGTCCGGAGGCGGTGTTGTGGGCGGTATAATCTGTCAGGCTCTGGTCCAGTGGTTTGATATCGTAGGCTCCTATATAGTTTTGGCAACTCTTGAGATCATCTGCATTTTCTTTATTACAGGACGTGCGTTGATCAAGAGCCTTACCGAGCATATTAAAGCCAAAAATGCCGAAAAAGTGGAGAAAAGAAAAGAGATCAACGATCTTTATGATGAGTATCTGGCCACCGAAGAGGCTGAAGAATATCTTGAAAGCAAACAGACCGGTGTGGAGAGTATGCTTCCCGGAAACAGATACAGACAGGAAGAAACTGCGGGACAGGAAGCAGATGAAGATGTCGCTCACGGTTACAAAAATGATTCCGGCGTAAGAATGCCCATGGATTACCCCGACGGTTATGATGAGGAAGAGGAAAGAAAGTTTGAGGAAAGCTTAAGACGTTCTCATCTGGACAAAAAGAAGGATAAGAAGGAAAAGGGCGGAAAATTTAATTTCTTTGGCGGAAGGACCGAGACTCAGCCTTATGGGACTGTAAGGAATGAAATTCCTGTGGAGGATGCACCCGAAGAAGATATTCCTGTGGAAGACATACATATAGAAATGCCCTTTGTCGACGAGACCTATGCAGATAATACAAATGTTTACAGCCAAAATGCGGCCGATAAAGAGAGCACTCCCGCAACACAGGAACAGACCGAAAGTATTTTTGAATCCGAGTTAAACAAGAAATTTTCGGGCAAAAAAGATCTAAGAGAAACAAGAAACGCTGATAATCGGGCGGTAAGTATATTTAAGCCAAGAGCTGAAGTCAAGGAGTATGTGACCGACGGAGAAGACGATCTTATAGATCCTTCGGAGAAGAAGGAAATGAGTTTTTCCGAAACATCTCTTAAGGATAAGGAATTTTCCTATGACAAGGAAGAACTGGCAAAGACCGTTGACAGTGTTCCTTATGCTTTAAGCGGAGCAGCCAACAGACCTTTACAATACAAAAAGCCTATAAGGGAGGAGAAGGTCGGAGAAGATGATAACGACAGGCTCTTTGATGATGATTTTTATGACCCCACAGCTGTAGAAGAGGCTGATACCGCAAACGATGATGTGTCCCGGGAAGCTATCACTTTACGTGAAGAGAGTCAGAATAGTGCTTTTGAAAATCAGGTGGAGATCGGAAGCAGGGTGGTGGAGGAAAAGAACAACCAGCTGGCTTTTGAACCTGTAAAAGAGTATATGTTCCCGCCTATTGAACTCCTTGATGCTCCCGTAAGAAAGAACAATGAGGACAACACCGATGAACTGGCGGAAACTGCCGAAAAGCTCAGAGCCACTCTGGACAGTTTCGGCGTCAGAGTTACGGTTACGGATGTGCAGAGAGGCCCTTCGGTTACCAGATACGAACTTCAACCCGAAGTGGGGGTTAAGGTTTCAAGGATCACCAATCTGGCGGATGATATTAAGCTGAATCTTGCAGCTGCGGACATAAGGATCGAAGCTCCCATACCGGGTAAAGCCGCTGTGGGCATAGAAGTTCCCAACCGTGAAAACACCATGGTCACTCTTCGTGAACTTATAGAGAGTGATGAGTTTGCCCATGCCAGAGGGAAGATACCCTTTACAGTAGGTAAGAGCATTGAAGGCGCAAATATCATAGGTGATATAGCAAAGATGCCTCATCTGATGATCGCAGGAGCTACGGGTTCCGGTAAATCCGTTTGTATCAACACCATAATCATGAGCATCCTGTACGAATTTAAGCCGGAAGACGTTAAGCTCATAATGATCGATCCCAAGGTGGTTGAGCTTTCGGTATATAACGGAATACCTCATCTTCTGATACCTGTCGTGACAGATCCCAAGAAGGCTGCGGCAGCTCTGAACTGGGCCTGTGTGGAAATGGATGAGAGATATAAGAAGTTTGCGGAACTGTCTGTCAGAGACCTTAAGGGTTACAACGAGAGAGTAAAACAGGAAGCAGAAAACGGTAATACGGATGAGAATTATCCCATCCTTCCCCAGATGGTCATTATCGTAGACGAGCTTGCAGATCTCATGATGGTTGCTTCAAATGAAGTGGAGGATTCCATTTGCCGTCTGGCACAAAAGGCCAGAGCCTGCGGTATGCATTTGATCATTGCCACTCAGAGACCTTCGGTAAATGTCATAACCGGACTTATTAAAGCAAACATTCCTTCCAGAATAGCTTTTGCGGTTTCTTCCGGAGTGGATTCCAGAACCATACTCGATAATGTCGGAGCGGAAAAGCTTTTGGGAAAGGGCGATATGCTCTATTATCCTACTGGAATGTCAAAACCTGTCAGGATCCAGGGATGCTTCGTTTCCGATAAAGAAGTGAATTCTGTTGTTGAATATATTACCAAGGCAAACGATCCTGCAGTTTATAATGAATCTATCAATGAAAAGATAGCTCGTTCAAATGATGAGAACAAAGCAGTTGCAAACGGCAGCGTGCCTCAAAATGACGATGGACGTGATGAGTATTTTGAGGATGCGGGAAGGCTGATAATCGAAAAAGAAAAAGCCTCTATCGGCATGCTTCAGAGAGCATACAAGATAGGCTTTAACAGAGCAGCCAGGATCATGGATCAGTTGGCGGAAGCGGGGGTCGTATCCGAAGAAGACGGAAACAAACCCAGACAGGTGCTTATGTCCATGGCTGACTATGAAAGTATGCTTCAAAACGAAGGAAGATGATTTCTTCGATTGAATACAACAACTCTATATTTTTTCATGTATCAGAAAGGGGATAACCATGAAATCCGACATTCAGATCGCACAGGAAGCTTCCATGCTTCCCATCACCGAAGTAGCCAAGAGACTCGATATCGATTCCGATGATCTTGAACTTTACGGAAAGTACAAGGCAAAATTATCAGAGGAATTGATCAACTCACTTGCTTCTAAGCCCAACGGAAAGCTTGTTCTGGTCACTGCTGTCAATCCCACCCCGGCAGGTGAAGGAAAGACCACAACTACAGTAGGTATCGGTGAAGCAATGGGCAGACTTAACAAAAAAGCCGTCATTGCTCTTCGTGAGCCTTCACTCGGACCTTGCTTCGGCATTAAGGGAGGAGCTGCCGGCGGCGGATATGCCCAGGTAGTGCCCATGGAGGATCTTAACCTTCATTTTACGGGCGATTTCCATGCCATCACATCTGCCAACAACCTTCTTGCAGCTATGCTTGATAACCACATTTTCCAGGGAAATAAGCTGGGTATCGATCCCAAGCAGGTGGTTTGGAAACGCTGCGAAGATATGAATGACAGAGCCTTAAGAAATTGCATCATCGGTCTTGGCAAAAAGTCGGACGGTGTTGCAAGAGAAGATCATTTTATCATTACCGTTGCTTCGGAGATCATGGCCATCCTTTGTCTTTCCGATGATATGGAAGACCTTAAAAAGAGACTCGGACGTATAATCGTAGCCTACAGATATGACGGAAGTCCCGTTACGGCTGCGGATCTCAATGCAGTCGGATCCATGGCCGCACTCCTTAAGGATGCAATGCAGCCCAACCTGATCCAGACCCTTGAGCACACACCTGCCATAGTTCATGGCGGCCCTTTTGCAAATATCGCTCACGGATGTAACTCCGTAAGAGCTACCAAGACAGCCCTTAAACTTGCCGATTATGTAATTACGGAAGCTGGTTTCGGTGCAGATCTGGGAGCGGAAAAATTCTTTGATATCAAGTGCCGTATGGCAGGCCTTAAGCCCGATGCGGTGGTACTGGTGGCTACGGTACGTGCCATTAAGTATAACGGCGGAGTGGATAAGACTGAGCTGGGAAAAGAAAACCTTGAGGCGTTGAAAAAGGGTATCGCCAACCTTGAAAAGCACATTGAAAACCTTCAGAAGTACAATGTGCCTGTTATTGTCACTCTTAACCGTTTCCTTTCCGATACGGATGCAGAACTTGCCTTTGTTGAGAAGTTCTGCAGAGACAGGAACTGCGATTTTGCCCTTTCCGAAGTCTGGGAAAAGGGAGGCGAAGGCGGCATCGCTCTGGCTGAAAGGATACTTGATACGCTGGAAAACAAGAAGAGCGGATTTAAGCCTCTGTATGAGGATGACATGACCCTTTGCGAAAAGATCGAAAAAGTATGTAAAGAGATCTACGGCGCAGAGAATGTAACTTATGACGCAAGCGCTCTTAAAGATATTAAAAAGATAGAAGATATGGGGTACGGTAAATGTCCCGTATGCCTTGCAAAGAATCAGTATTCCTTATCCGACGATCCCAAGAAGCTGGGACGTCCCACAGGTTTCACCGTAAATATCAGAGAGGCTTATATGAGCGCGGGAGCAGGCTTCCTGGTAGCCATCACCGGAACGATGATGACAATGCCCGGACTTCCCAAGGTACCCGCAGCTGAAGGAATAGACGTTATAGAAGGTAAGATCAGAGGACTTTTCTGATCCGTTTAAAAATACAGGAATTTGGTTAGCATCAGGAGGACAATATGCTGCAATTTGGAATCAGAGGGCATGATATGCCCAAGGCACCTGTTGAAGAATGGGTTAAAAACATCAGAGAGGCAGGGTTCTGCTGTACACAGCTTGCTTTGCCCAAAGCTTTTACGGACTTTAACACGGAGCCTGCAGCCATGACAAGCGGAATGGCCATGTATTTAAGAAACCTTTTTGCAAAAAACGATGTAAAGGTTTCGGTCCTCGGATGCTACCACAATCTTGCAACTCCGGACAAGGAACAGCTGAAGATCACACAGAACATTTATAAGACCCATATACGGTTTGCTTCTATCCTGGGCTGCGGCCTTGTAGGTACGGAAACAGGTGCTGTGAATACGGAATATAAACCCTGTCCCGAAAATCACACGGATGAGGCTCTGGATACCTTCATAGAAGGCCTTCGTCCCGTGGTGGAATATGCCGAAAAAATGGGTGTGTGCGTGGGCATTGAGCCTGTTTGGAATCATATAATGCACACTCCCGAAAGAACGAAAAAGGTTATCGATACCATTGATTCACCTAATCTAAGAGTGATATTCGATCCCATAAACATGTTTAATGCGGAAAATGAAGCTCACGGAAATGATATTGTGGATAAAATGTTTGAGATCCTTGGACCTGAGATCGACGTTATCCATTTAAAGGATTATGTTGTCAAGGATGGAAAGATAGTTTCAAGACCGGTTACTCTGGGCGAAGGCAGATTTGATATTCCCCACCTTTTCAGTATAATAAAGAAGAAAAAGCCTTATATTAATGTACTTCTGGAAGATAGCCTGCCGGAAAATGTGGAAATATCAAAGGCATATGTGAAAAAATGTTACGAAGAGGCCTGATAAGGTGAAAAAAATTTATTTTTGATATTGATTTATTGTGTTGGATTCTGTACAATTATACAAGATATTGTGTTCAACGGGAGAATGGGAGGTTCCTTATGAAGTGTCCTTATTGCAATAAAGAAAATACCAGAGTAATAGATTCAAGACCTGCAGAAGACGGGCTTAGCATCCGCAGACGCAGGGAATGTGATGAATGCGGCAAACGTTTTACCACCTATGAGAAAATAGAGACTATTCCACTTGTAGTCATTAAAAAGGACAATACAAGAGAGCCTTACGATCGTGAGAAGATCACTTCGGGTGTTTTCAGATCGTGCCATAAGCGTCCCATCTCTGTTGCTCAGATAAATGAACTGGTGGATGAAGTGGAAACAGCCATTTATAATCGTGAAGAGAAGGAGATACCCAGCACTGTTATCGGTGAAATGGTCATGGACAAACTTCGCGATATGGATCCTGTTGCCTATGTGCGTTTTGCATCGGTTTATCGTGAGTTTAAAGACGTAAGCACCTTTATGGATGAACTTAAAAAGATACTTGAAAGTAAATAAAAGATAAACCTCTTGACTAAGGTCAAGAGGTTTTGTTATATTAAAAAAACACATAAATTCTTTTGTCCCGGGAGAGGAAAAGAGGTTCATGTGTATTGTAAATGTTATACATCTGCCGTCTGCGGTATAAACGGTATTCTTGTGTCTGTAGAGGTGGATATCAGAAACGGTCTTCCCTGCTTTCAAATGGTGGGCGGAGTGGCCTGTGAGGTAAAGGAAGCAAAGGACAGAATAAGGATAGCTCTGGAAAATTCCGGTTACATCCTTCCTCCGAAGCATATTACCGTTAATATGTCTCCCGCAGACATTAAAAAAGAAGGTACAGCCTTCGATCTTCCGATAGCAGCGGCTCTTCTTGCCGCATTTGGCTATATCCCCGAAAAAAATCTGGATAAATATCTGATATTGGGCGAGCTTTCTCTTGACGGCCGGGTTAAAAAGACAGGAAACATCCTGCCTTCGATTTTTGTTGCAAAAGAGAAGGGGCTTAAGATCATATGCCCATCGGAAGACCTGAAAGAAAACGGCTGGTCTGACGGTGTTCCGGTCTGCGGTATTGATGATGTGGAAGAGTTGGCAGACATATTGAGCGATTTTGGAGATGATAAAGAATTTAGTCCTATATCAGACTTAAATCCTTATATCGATGAGGAGGATGACACCGATCCCTTTGAGGGGATATACGGCAATGAAAAAGCCAAAAGAGGGGTGATCCTGGCAGCTGCGGGAGGTCACAACATCTTTATGTCCGGTAACTGTACCGATGAAAAAAAGAAAATGGCTGAAGCCTGGGTTAAGCTGCTTCCGAAGCTTGAAAGAGAAGAAAAGACGGAACTCCTTAAGATGGATTCGGTCATGGGTGAAAAACTTTCAGAACCCGTTAAAAGAAGGGCCTTTGGCATTAATGTTTCAAATCTTTCAGGTGATCATATTCTTTGCAAGGCGCATAAAGGTGTATTGGCTGTTGAAGATGGGGAATTATTAAAAACTGGCATGATCTCACGGATCAAAGACGTATATGAAAATAAATACATTAAAGTAAAGATTTCGGACTATACAAAACAGCTTCCCTGTTCCTTTAATATGGCTATCGGAGGTCGTTTATGCCCCTGTGGCAATTATCCGGACAAAGATAATTGTAACTGTACCTTAAAACAGGTCAATAAATGCATTTCTGATCTGGATCCTTTTTTTAAAAAAGAAGCATCCCTCTGGATACATATCTATGAACCGGAGTTCAGCTGCTTTTTATCGGAAAACAAGGACAGTAGAGATACAAAACTCAGGATAAACAGGGCCAGAAAGAAGCAATATCTGCGGTATGGAAGCAAAAGAACGAACGGTGATCTCACAGATCGGGAGACATCAAAATATTGTAGTTTTAATGAAGAAACAGAACGAAAACTAAAGGAACTTCTCCCCGGTGATTTTAAGATCTCTGATTACTTTAAAATGCTGAGAGTGGCCAGAACCATCGCTGACCTTGATGATCTGGAGGAAATTTCTTTTTCCTGCCTCAGGGAAGCATTTTCTTTTACGGCAAAGGGAAATAATATATGAACAGGACTGAGATTTATCATTGGTTTAATTCGATCTACCAAATTTCACCGGAAGAAAAAGCAGGTTTGTTGAACACCTTCGGTATAGATGAGATCCTGTCATGGAATGATGAGGAAAAGACAGGAGTCTATCTTAAGGAGACAGCTGTAGACCCAATAAAAGCCGGTATTATCTGCAATAAAAAGTTTAGGGAAGACAGCAGAAGAGTTTTTGAGAATGCCGTTAATCGGGGCATATGTTCCGTCTGCCCGGAAGATGAAGAATATCCCGAAAAACTTAAAGAACTGTATGTGATGCCCCTATGCCTTTACTACATCGGAAGACTTCCGGAATACACTGAACCCATACTGGCGGTTGTCGGCTCGAGGCATTGCAGCGACTATGGACTCAGGATGTCCGGATATTTCGGCCGGGGTATGGCCGTCAACAGGATCAGTGTGATATCGGGAATGGCCCTGGGAATAGACGGAGAGACACAAAAAGCGGTTTTGGAAAGGGGAGGAACCACCTATGCGGTGTTGGGTTCCGGAGTAGATGTGCCTTATCCTCTGCAAAACCTGGAACTGTACAAGTCAATTCCGGTTAAAGGCGGTTTGATATCAGAAGTCCCTCCGGGATCAGAACCTTCCGCCATTAACTTCCCCAGAAGGAACAGGATAATATCGGCTCTGTCTGACGGTATACTTTTAATAGAAGCAAAATTTCGTTCCGGAGCACTTATCACCGTTAATTACGGTCTCGAACAGGGAAAAGAGATAATGGCTGTTCCGGGAAGGATCGAAGATATCATGTCTGAAGGTTGTCTTGACATGATCAGATCCGGAGCTACTCCCGCAACATGTGTGGAAGATGTGGTTAAAATGATAAAAGGAATTGTAAAGTAAAATAAAATTTTTATTTGACAAAAACAATTTTCTGTTATATTTTACCATTTGCTGTGTTAAACACAAAAAATTTACTGTAAACGGAGCTATGATATGCCTAAACATCTTGTTATAGTGGAGTCGCCCGCTAAGGCCAAAACAATCAAGAAATATCTCGGCACCAATTATGAAGTTATAGCATCCAACGGACATGTAAGGGATCTTCCCAAGAGCCAGATGGGTGTTGATGTAGAAAAAGATTTTGAGCCAAGATATATTACCATACGCGGAAAAGGAGATATATTGGCTAAACTTCGCAGAGAAGTTAAGAAGGCCGATAAAGTATACCTTGCAACTGACCCGGATCGTGAAGGGGAAGCTATTTCATGGCATCTTGCCAACGCTTTGAAACTTGATGATAAGCATTACTGTAGGATCACTTTTAATGAGATCACTAAAAATGCGGTAAAGAATTCCATTAAAAATGCCAGAGATATAGATATGAAGCTTGTTGATGCACAACAGGCAAGAAGAGTTCTGGATCGTGTGGTAGGATATGAGATCTCACCCCTTTTATGGGAAAAGATAAAGAGAGGGCTGAGTGCCGGACGTGTTCAGTCATCTACTCTCAGGATGATATGCGACAGAGAAAACGAGATAGCATCCTTTGTGGCAAAGGAGTATTGGGATATAACCGTTTCCCTTACTTCGCCGGATGTTAAAAAAGCTTTTGAAGCCAAGCTCACTTCCATTGGTGAGGAAAAGGCCGAGATCGGATGTAAAGAAGAAGTCGATGAGATACTTAAGAATATAAAAGGTAAGAAGTTTCAGTTTTCCGATATCAAATTCTCGAAGAGACAGAAGAAAGCACCTCTTCCTTTTACTACAAGTACATTGCAGCAGGAAGCTTCAAAGCAGTTAAATTTTTCGACTCAGAAGACGATGAAGACTGCCCAGCAGCTGTATGAAGGTGTGGATGTTAAGGAACATGGAACCATCGGTTTGATCACATACCTCCGTACGGATTCCACCAGAGTATCGGCTGAGGCTGAACAGGCTGCAAAGGAATATATCACAAAGGCCTTCGGAGCCGCTTCCTACTCGGAACCTGCAGCAAAAGACAACGGTTCCAAGAAGATCCAGGATGCTCATGAAGCCATCCGTCCCACCTATTGCGATCTTACTCCCGCAGAGGTCAAGGACAGCCTTCCCAGGGATGTGTTCAGGCTTTATCAGCTCATATGGAAAAGATTTGTTGCAAGCCGTATGCCTGCGGCAGAGTATAACAGCGTAAACGTTAAGCTCACCTGCGGCAATTACAGGTTCAGTTCCGTATCCACCACACTTTCAAGTGCGGGATATATGAATGTATATTCAGACCGAGAGGACGATGAAGCAAATTCAGGGGCTGCATTGGATAAACTGAATGAGAAGTCGGTGATCAAGGTGGGAGATATTGTTCCCAACCAGCATTTTACTTCTCCCGCACCTCATTTTACGGAAGCTTCCCTGGTCAAGACTATGGAAGAACTGGGCATAGGCAGACCCAGCACCTATGCACCTACCATTACCACGCTGCTTGCAAGACATTATGTGACCAAGGAAAATAAGAACATATATGTTACAGAGCTTGGAGAAGCTGTAAACGATGTGATGATGAAGGCATTTCCTTCCATAGTCGATCTTAATTTTACGGCAACAATGGAAACTCTTCTGGATGGTGTTGCTGAAGGCGATGTTCAATGGAAGACCATCATAAGAGAATTTTATCCCGATCTGGAGCGTGCCATCAGCGAAGCGAAGGAAGCTCTTGCGGATATTAAGATAGAAGATGAAAAGACAGATGTTATCTGTGATGTTTGCGGCAGAAACATGGTGGTAAAATACGGACCTCATGGTAAATTCCTTGCATGCCCCGGATTCCCGGAGTGCAGGAACACCAAGCCTTATCTGCAAAAGACGGGCATTAAATGTCCTCAGTGCGGAAAGGAGATCGTGGTCTGCAAGACCAAAAAGGGCAGAAAATATTACGGCTGTGAAGGTTATCCCGAATGTAATTTTATGTCATGGCAGCTTCCGAAAGGGGAAAAGGAAGAAAAGTAAGGACATAACCCGGGGGTTAAAATGTAGATAAACCGGGATAAAAATTTAATAAAATCATTAGAATTTTTTGAATTTTGTGTTAAATTTGTTTGGGACACTTGCAATTTTTAAAATTGAATGGTAATATTTTTTACAGTAATCAAATTTTTATACGTTAATTGGATTTTTTAAGGAGGCTTAATTTCTATGGGAGTACAACTCTTAGACAAGACCAGAAAGATCGGAAACCTGTTGCACAATAACAGTTCCAACAAGGTTATTTTCAGTGATATCTGTCTGGTTTTGAGTGACATTCTTGACTCCAACATCCTTATCATCAGTAAAAAAGGTAAGGTGCTCGGAGCAAAAAACAGATCTGATATCGAGATCATCACAGAATTGCTGGGAAACAGCGTGGGGAAATTCATTGACAGAGATCTGAACGAAAGATTTTTAAACATTCTTTCCACAAAGGAGAATGTAAATCTTACAACTTTGGGCTTTGAATCCGACGGTATCGAAGATTACGAAGCGATCATCGTTCCGGTAGTCATCTCCGATGAAAGACTCGGTACAACCTTCATTTACAAGAAAAAGAGCAATTATTCACTGGATGATATTATCTTAAGTGAGTATGGTTCTACAGTAGTAGGACTTGAAATGATGCGTTCCGTAAATGAAGAGCAGGTTGAGGAATACCGTAAGGTTCAGGTGGTTAAGTCAGCTATCGGTACACTTTCTTATTCCGAACTGGAAGCTATCACCCACATCTTTGGCGAAATGGAAGGTACAGAAGGAACTCTTGTTGCCAGCAAGATCGCAGACAGAGTGGGAATCACCAGATCCGTTATCGTAAATGCTCTCAGAAAGTTTGAAAGTGCGGGAGTCATCGAATCCAGATCTTCAGGAATGAAGGGAACATACATTAAGGTCCTGAATGATTATGTATTTGATGAACTCGGGATCGATAAAAAGAAAAACAAGCAGGAAAATGCTTAATATCTGACTTAGGAGATTTTGACAAAGGGACTTGAAAGACAGTCCCTTTTTGTTTTTTTATAGTTTATATATATCGGCGCATATTAACACAAGATTTAGTAGCATCAAAAAAAATACCGGAATACATCTTGTGTTTTTGATGAAATAAGTTATAATATTACAAGGATTATGCCGTATTGTATGCGGACTTCAACGGATGGAAAAGCTGTATCGGGATGAACATCCCGGTATATAATACAGATTACCTCAAAAAAGGAGGAAAAAATGATCACTTCCGATGCTTATAATTATATCAACATTCTTAATAAAGCGGCATCTGCCAGCTGGACAAAGAATGAGATCATTGCCAACAACATAGCAAATGTGGACACTCCGAACTTTAAAAGATCGGACATGAATTTTGAAGAAGCCCTTAAAAAGGCCATGACTCAGGCTGATACCAATAACATGGATAAGAAGGTTTCAAACATCAGGCTTTCATCCCTTAATCCTGAAATATATACGGATTATGAAGAACTCAGTTACAGATATGACGGAAATAACGTTGATATCGATACGGAAAATGCTTATCTTGCGGATAACCAGATAAAGTATTATGCCTATCTTGATGCCATTAACAAAGAATTTGACCGTATAAAGATGGTCCTTCAGAAAAATTGATAAAAGGAGGTAGATGCCATGTCGGTTATGTCATCACTTAATGTGTCGGCCAGCGGTATGACCGCACAGAGAACAAGAATGGACATTATTGCCCAGAACATCGCGAATGTAAATACCACCAGGACCGATGACAACGATCCCTATGTAAGACAGACCGTTGTTTTTCAGGAAAGGTCCAAGAACAATACAAACTTCGAAAAGGCTCTTACTTCCGCAAAGACCGGAGTAAGCTACAAGAAAAATATAGGTAACGGTGTTAAGATCGATTCCATAGTCGAAGACCATGTTACCTCAATGAAAAAGGTTTATGATCCTTCTCATCCCGATGCGGATGAAGAGGGCTATGTTACTTATCCCAACGTGGATACAGTGACCGAAATGACAAACCTGATCGACGCCAATCGTTCCTATGAAGCCAATGTTACAGCTTTCAACGCTACCAAGAGCATGCTCATGAAGGCTATGGACATAGGAAGATAGGGGAGGTAATAAATGGCTATTAATTTATCTTCCATGGGAAGTATTTCTTCTGTTTCTTCCCTGGGGAATGTCTTTACCGGTACCAAAACCGAAAAAAAGACTACAGAAAAAAGCGGGATATCAAGCTTTGATAAGATACTTGAATCTGCAAAAGGAATGATCAAGGAAACAGAAGATTATACCAATGCGGCTGAAGAAGCGGAATTATCCTATATGCTTGGACTTAATGACAGTATATCCGACCTTATGGTAGCCCAGACCAAGGCCAACGTTTCTTTGCAATATACGGTGGCTGTCAGGAACGCTCTTGTGGATGCCTACAAGGAGATAATGGCTTTGCAGTTCTGATCAAGATGTAAACAGAGGTTAGTTGTATGCCCGAACAATTAAAAACACTTCAAAAGAAAGTACTTGAATATTGGAATAAATTGACGACCAAGCAGAAAACCCTGATGATCGGTATTTTTGCCGGAGTTGTTCTTATTGTTGCTGTATTTGCTTTTGTACTTAGCCGTACACATTATACGGAAGTTTACAATTTCAGCGATACGGAAACGGCCAGCCGTGCTGTTGCGGCACTTAAGGAAGCGGGATATGCTTCGAAGCTGGGCGACGACAATACCAAGGTATTGGTAGACGAAGATTATTATGTAGAGGCTGTTACAACACTGTATTCTTCAAATATCGGAGACGATTCTTTTGATATTTCGGATCTTTTGGATACATCACTTACTACCACCAACGGTGAAAGACTAACGAGAACGTTCTTGAGAAGCGAGTCTCAAATGAAGAACGCCATAATGCTGATAGAAGGCATTACCGACGTAAACATAAATTATATAGCAAAAGATACTTCAAATTCCGTTCTTGCTGCCAATCAGACCATTCCTGCGGCAGTTACCATTACCTATAATTCCAGATTTGACAAGAAAAAAGTGGAAGGAATTGCAGCCATCGTTGCAAAGGGCCTGGGAAATAAGACCACAGATGATATCACTATTGTTGATCACACAGGTGCAGTGCTTTACGACGGCCCGGAAGAAGAAACCGCAGAAGTGAATATTACCGATAAGGCTGCTTTTGATAAGAGCATTAAGAGAGACTACATAGAAGGCGTTAAAGGTGCTCTTATCATGAACGGATTTACGGAAGTGGAAGTAAACCCTTATCTTGAATATAACTGGGATAAGGTTACACAGAGATTTGAAGAGCATTTGCCTCTTGAAGGTGAAAACAGTGGTGTTCTTGTAAGATATCACGAAGAATCTACGGAAGGAAAAAATTCCGGCAGTGGCGGTATCCCCGGCACCGATGACAATGATGAAACGGATTATATGCTCGAGAGCTCACAGGGCGGAAATTATGAGACCTATCTGGAAGATGATTACTATGAGCCCAGTTTAAGGATCACTGAGACCATATATGATACGGGAACAGTTAAAAACGCTTCCATATCCGTTACGGCCAGACGTGTGGTAAAGAGGACCAGGACAGAGCTTGAACTTCTTGGAGAACTCAATGATGAGGTTACCTATGACCGCTACATCCTTGATCATGCGGATCCTATCAGGACCACAACTCCGGAAGAACTTGTAAGGGTGGTTTCTCTTGCGACCGGTATAGAAGAAGATAAAGTTATCCTTATCACATATGATGTTTATCAGTTTATAGACGATCAGGCATCCAACATCGATGTGACGATGGTTGTTCAGATCGCATTGGCTGTATTGCTTCTTCTCATCCTTCTGGTTGTCATCTTAAGAGGAATGAGACCTGTTGAGATAACGGAGGTTGAACCTGAATTGTCTATTGAACAGTTGCTTGCAACCACCAAGGAGAATCAGAGCCTTGAGGATGTAGAGTTCAGTGAGGAATCCGAGACGAGAAAGATGATAGAGAAGTTCTTCGACGAGAATCCGGAAGCTGTTGCTGCATTGCTCAGAAACTGGCTTAATGAAGACTGGATGTAATCTCTATATAATAAAAGTTAGCTGATATTACGTAACTTAACGGAAAGGCATGTTTTATGGCAGGATCATCATCACCTAAGATAAGTGAATTGAGCGGTTTGCAAAAAGCGGCTATTTTGCTGATAACATTGGGCCCGGATAAATCGGCCAATGTATTCAAATTTCTGAAGGAAGAAGAAATAGAACAGCTTACTTTGGAGATCGCTAATACAAGAAGCATCAATCAGTCCTTGAAAGAGGAAGTACTTGATGAATTCTATGAAGTTTGTCTTGCTCAGCAATACATTTCCGAAGGCGGTATCGATTATGCAAAGAGCCTTCTGGAAAAGGCTCTCGGCGGAGACAAAGCTATCGAGGTTATCGGAAAGCTTACCGCAAGCCTTCAGGTGCGTCCTTTCGAATTTGTCAGAAAGACAGATGCTACCCAGCTGTTAAACTTCATTCAGGACGAGCATCCTCAGACCATAGCATTGATACTTTCTTACCTTTCCACCAGCCAGGCTGCGGCTATCGTAGCTGCGCTGCCTCAGGACAAGCAGCCTGATGTAGCAAAGAGAATAGCCCAGATGGACAGAACATCACCTGATGTTATCAAGGAGGTTGAAAACGTATTGGAAAAGAAACTGGCCAATCTTGTCAACCAGGATTTCACCATCGCAGGCGGCGTAGATGCGGTAGTAGACATTTTGAACACCGTAGACAGAGGAACAGAAAAACACATTATGGAAACATTGGAGATCGACGAGCCGGAACTCGCGGACGAGATCAGAAAGAAGATGTTCGTATTCGAAGATATCCTTACTCTCGACGATCGTTCCATTCAGCGTGTTTTGCATGAAGTTGACAATAACGAGATCGCTGTTGCACTCAAGAACGCCAACGAAGATGTACAGGCTGCTATATTTAACAATATGTCAAAACGTCTTGCTTCGATGATCAAGGAAGATATGGAATTCATGGGACCTGTCCGCATGAAGGATGTAGAAGAAGCACAGCAGAAGATTGTTAATATAATCAGAAAGCTTGAGGATTCCGGAGAGATCATCATAGCTAGAGGCGGAGGTGACGAGCTCGTTGTCTAATAACATGATTAAGGGATATTCCATATCCTACGATACAAAGACAATTAAAAAGCTTGATTTCACCAAAATGGAAGAGAAGATCCGTGATGAAGCCAGGGAACTGTGGAAACAGCAGTATCCTGACGAGGAATATCCCGGTGAAGAAGGCTTTAAGGAAGGCATAGAAGCCGAAGAGGTTGAGGAGCCCGGAGAAGATAAGCAGTTAATGACTGCTGAAGAGATCGAAGCATTTAAGCAGCAGATCAGGGATGAAGTGACCGAAACCATTAAAAATGAAGCTGAGATAGCCGCAAGAGCCGCTTTGGACGGTCAGGCCGAGGACATTGTGAAGATAGCAAATGCCAAGGCCGAAGGCATAATCGCGGAGGCCATAGAAAAGGGAAAGGCCGAAGGGGAAGCAGCCAAGGCCGGTATTATTACCCTTGCCTCGTCTCAAGGTTATGAAGACGGTATGAAGAGAGCCAATGAAGAAAAAGAAGCCGCTCTTTCCGCCATCGAAAAAGAGAAAACAGCTTTAAAAGAAGATTACGACAGGCAGGTTTCTGAACTTGAACCTGCTTTTGTTGAAATATTGAAGGAATATGTAAGAAAGATCACGGGCATAGCCTACGATAATCACACGGAAGTCCTTGAATACCTTATTGATTCGGCCATATTCCGTTATCCCAGGGATAATACCTTTGATGTTAAACTGTCCCCTGAGGATTATGAAAGAATATCCCCCAGGATCGGTGAGTTCATTGAAAGATACAACGGTAAACTGAATCTGAATTTTATTTCCCAGCCGGAACTTAAAAAAGGTGATGTGATACTTGAAAATGACGAAAAAGTCATAGAATGCGGCTTAGACACGGTTACCGACGGACTTCTGGACGCATTGGATATGCTGGCTCAAAAGGAATAACATTTTATTTAAGAGTTTAAATGGATAAAAGAAAATATCTTGGTTTACTTAATGAAAATTATATACATGCCTATGGCAAGGTGGTAAAAGTAGTTGGACTTACAGTAGAGTCTACAGGAGTAGAGGCCAGGATCAACGACACTTGTGAAATTATCCTGAAGGACTCGGGAAAAAGAGTACTTTGCGAAGTTGTAGGCTTCAGAGATGACAGGCTTTTGTTGATGCCCTATGAAGATGTGGGCGGTGTTTCCATCGGAGACCGTGTGGAAGCCTGCGGTACAGGATACGGTGTTCCCGTAGGAAAGAACTTTTTGGGCATGGTGCTGGACGGCTTGGGAAGACCGATGGATGGCAGTTATGTGGAAGCGGAGGATTATTACAATTCCGAAGCCATGCCGCCAAATCCCATGGAAAGAGTGATGATAGACGAAGCGCTGACTCTGGGAGTTAAAGCGGTGGACGGTCTTATTACCATTGGAAAGGGACAGAGGATCGGAATATTTGCAGGTTCCGGTGTAGGCAAAAGTACTTTGATGGGTATGTTTGCAAGAAATACAAGAGCGGATATTAACGTTATCGCGCTTATAGGAGAACGAGGCCGTGAGGTTAAGGAATTCATAGAGAGAGACCTGGGTGAAGAAGGACAGAAAAGATCCGTCATTGTTTGTGCCACCAGTGATCAGCCCGCTCTGTTAAGAAAGAAAGCTGCCAAGACCGCCACAGCCATTGCAGAATACTTTAGGGATTCGGGAATGGATGTTCTTTTGATGATGGACAGTCTTACCCGTTTTTCCATGGCACAGAGAGAGATAGGACTGGCTTCCGGAGAACCGCCTGTTTCAAGAGGGTATCCGCCCAGTGTGTACGGTGAGATGCCCAAGCTTCTTGAGAGAGCCGGAAAGACAGCCAAAGGGTCCATTACAGGCATATATACCGTCCTTGTCGACGGTGATGACATGAATGAACCTATTGCCGATACAGCCAGAGGTATCTTGGACGGTCATATCGTATTGTCAAGAAAAATGGCGCATAAAAACCATTATCCGGCAATAGATATTTTGCAGAGCATATCCCGTGTTATGTCATCCATTGCATCCAAGGAACACAAGGCTGCTGCCAATACTCTTAAAAATGTGCTTGCAACCTACACAGAATCCGAGGATCTGATCAATATAGGAGCTTATAAAGCAGGCTCTAACAAAGAAATTGATTATGCCATTCAAAAGATAAATGAAGTTAATGCTTTTTTGATGCAACAGACCGATGAAAAGTTCTCACTGGAAGAGACAGTGGAGCTGATGAAGGGAATTTTTAATGGCTAAGTTTGTCTTTAAACTCCAGGGTATCCTGAATATAAAGGAAAAGCTGGAGGAACAGGAAAAAATAGCATACGGAAATGCCAGGATCCGGCTGACCGAAGAGGAAGAAAAGCTGGAAGGTCTTTTCAAACGACGGTCAGAACTTGTGGAAGAAAAAAGGGTGCAGATGTCTTCGGTCATTAAGGCAAGAGACTTAAACCTTACGGAAAATGCCATCAGAGCTACGGATCTTGCCATAACGGACCAAAGAAAGGCAGTAGCAAGAGCGGAAAAAGCATTGGAAGCTGCAAGGATCAAGCTTGAAAATGCTATGAAAGAAAGAAAAACCTACGAGAAACTTAAAGAAAACGCGTTTAACGCGTTTCTTGAAGAACTGGATCACGAAGAACAGATGGAGATCAATGAACTTGTTTCTTACAGACACGGCAGAAATGCCGGCTGAAACAATGATCGGCGGAGTGTTTTATGGCTAAAAAGAAAAAAAACGAGGAATTAAATGCAAATACGGCGGGTAAGGAAAGCTTCGGTACCAAGCTGGCTACGTTTATAATCATTTTGATCATAACCGTGGTATGGCTGGCTATAATCGCTTTACTTATAAAGATCGATGCCGGAGGCATAGGAACCACACTGAGACCTTATCTGGAAGAGGTGCCTGTGGTTAATCTTGTATTGCCCACACTTACCGATGAAGAGATAGCCTACAGGGAAAAATATCCCTACAAAAATATCAAAGAAGCGGTGGAACATATTAATTATCTGGAAGAACTTGTCGATAAATATTCTGAGGAAAATGACGATTACGCCGCGCGCTTTAAAGAGCTTCAAGCTGAAAATGAGTCGCTGAAGCACTTTGAGCAGGAATATGAGGACTATCTTTTGTTAAAGGAAGCCTTCGACAGAGAGGTGGTATACAACGATAAAGCCATCGATACCGATGAGTATATCAAATGGTATGAAACCATGTATCCCGAAAATGCCGCCAAGATATATGAAGAGCTTGTTTCTCAGAAGAGTTCCTCGGAATCGGTAAAGAGAATTGCCGAGCCTATTTCAAAGATGAAAGCGAAAAACGCAGCAGCTATACTTGAGCAGTATACCAGCGATATCGATCTTATATGTGAGATCTTTAATTGTCTTAAAACATCTCAAGTATCTGACATCTTAACTCAGATGTCCAAGGATGATCCGCTCTTTGCTGCAAGAGTTACAAACTACTGGGATAAGTATCTAAAGGATGAGTGACAGGTCCCGGTGCGGCAGAATCTCATTAGCCTTTTAGGCTGATAAAATTGAAGGAAGGAAACCTCTTTTTGATCAGGCCATACTTTTTGAAAGGAGGATGTAAAATGCTGGTACAAAATGTACAAACTAACATTCAGTTTGCATCCGGCATTTTTTCCGTTTCAGGGGAAAAATCGCAGGGCAGTGCAAACAATGCTGTATCATTTTCAAACCTGTTTAACGGCATTACTAAGAGCAAAAACCCTTTTAGCGCAGGGACAAATGAAGCCAAGGTGAATCCGTCCGACGGAAATGATATAAAGAATGTCGGCGTTTCAAAAGAGCCTGCAGGTAATGGAGAATCGCTGAGCAATCTTAAAAATGCATTGAAGGATGTTAAAAGCAAAGAAGAAACTCTTAACGGAGACAGCAGTCTTCATAACAAAGCCGCAGACAATGCGGGAGAGATCAGTGAAGAAGATTTCGAAAAGGTGAGTGCATGTCTTGTAAGTATCGTGGTTACGGTGGTGGAATTTTTTAATATCACTCCCGAAGAACTTCAGACTAAAATGGACAGCCTGGGAATGAATGCTTCAGATCTTGCGGACTTGAATTCGTTAAAGGAGTTATTTGTTTCACTTGACTGTGATAATGATCTGACACTTCTATTGACCGATCAAAGTCTTCTTGAAGCATGCGATGATCTTCTTAAGGAAATTTCGGGTATCCTTGAAGATGCGGGACTGAATGAGAACATGATCTCTTCGGTGCTTACAGAAGCTTTCGGAGATGAGAGCAATTTCAAACTTGAACTTCTCGGCAGATCACAGCCCGAAACCAATAAGGTGCTTGAAAACCTTAAGGACAATGAGAATGCGGAAGTGATCAACACCGAAACGCAAACTGCGGAGGAAGAAAGCGGGAAAAAACTTTCCATAGAGTTTGGGAAGGAAAGCGAAAGCAGGAACGAAACCAATACCGACGGCAAGAAGAGATCGGTCGGTGAAAAAGGCGATCCGGATATGGCAGAAAAGTTCCTCAATAACATGGTAAACAGATTCAATCAGACCATGGAAGAGATAACCGGAATAAGTAAAGCCGTACCGAACATAAGAAACATTGCAGATCAGATACTTGAACAGATCAAGATCAATCTGACTTCTGATCTTAAGAGTCTTGAGATCCAGCTGACACCTGAGCATCTGGGTAAAGTAAATGTAGAGATCCGGGATAATGACGGTGTGATAACAGCCAAGTTCAGGACCGAAAATCAGATCTCAAAAGAAGCGATCGAAAGCAATATGGTTCAGTTCAAGGAGACGCTTAAAGAGCAGGGATTAAAGATTGATTCTGTGGAAGTTACCGTTTCCGATTTTTCTTTTAACAAAGATAAGGATGCGGAAAAGAACGGAAATGACAGAAACGAAAACAAGAACAAGAGACATTTTACACTTGATGAGATCAACGAAAAGGTTGATGGAAATGATCTGAGATCCCAAAGTTATATAGACGACGGAACCAGTACCGTTAACTATGTGGCTTAAACGGAGGTAATTCATGGCAGACGATTTATTGATACAAAAGGTTGTGGACGGCAAGGTCGAAAAGAATACTGCTACCAAGACTGTAGGAGAAGAGAAGGAAACAAGAGGTACTTCAAATCTCGGAAAAGATGCTTTCTTGCAGCTTCTTGTTGCCGAAATGCAGAATCAGGATCCATTAGAGCCTTCCACCAATACCGAATGGATCTCCCAGCTGGCCACATTCAGCCAATTGGAAGAATTACAGACCCTTTCTGCAACTGCTGAAAATACCCAGATCTTTTCCCTTGTAGGCAAACAGGTAGTAGTCACATCGGAAAGCCCGGCGGGCGGTACCATCACCAAGTCCGGCATTGTGGACTATATCACCTACAGCGGAGGCAAAGCACAGTTCAGCATCGACGGCAGTCTTTATTCCATGGAAAACTTAAGCTCCGTGGTGGGCGAAGACTATCACTACGATAAGAACAAACCGAGTCTGGCAGAGAAAGATAAGACATATACATTCAACGGGGATGAACCTCAGGACGTTCAATTTGACGTTAATCTCGGTTCTGATGTGGCAAAGGCCGAGAATGTGGCCCTTACCATAGGAAATACCGTTTTACCTTCGGATTATGTCGTTCTCACCGGAAAGACGGTTACGATCAAGTCTGAGCTGCTTCAGGAACTTGCCGCGGGAACCTATGCCTTAGATGTGGTATTTGACGACAAGAACTACACGACGGTCAAGAATGCGTTAACCATCAATGTTTTCAATCCTCATCCCGCAGTGAACGAAGAAACGGATGCAGAAGCGGCTGATGCCGGGGATGAGATCACGGAGGAAGGTTGAAATGGCACTGAATAATCTGGAATTTAACAGAAATTATTCGATCCAACAGATGCAGGATATCCTTGCCAATAATAAAAGCAAGAATGTCGAAAACAAAAGCAATTCACCTTTGGGGCAGTCTTTTGAAGAGATCCTGGCGAGACAAAAAGCTCAGGCTTCGGGACTCAAGTTTTCCAAACATGCTTCGGAACGTTTAAACGACAGAAATATAGATATGACCGATGAGCAGATGGAAAGACTTGAAAACGGAACGAAAAAAGCAGGGCTCAAAGGAATTAATGAATCCCTTGTTATGGTGGATGACATGGCGTTCATAGTAAATATAAAGAACAACACGGTCATCACTGCGGTTACGGGAGATGATGAGATGGTCTTCTCCAATATTGACGGCGCAGTTATTGCGTAATTTTTCAAATATGATTAAAGTATCTTGGATCTAATGCCGATAAATTATAACAAGAGACAAACAAGAGTCGCCGGACCGACAGGAGGCGACGGCTTCCCCGAATGACAGAAGGGAAGCGTTAACTTAGGAGGTCGATTACTATGATGAGATCGTTGTATTCCGGTGTTTCCGGACTGAAAGTCCATCAGACCAAAATGGACGTTATCGGTAATAACATCTCAAACGTTAATACTGTAGGCTTTAAGGCCAGCAGTGTTACCTTTGCTGATGTTCTTTATCAAAAATCATCATCCGCTACAGGTCCCAACGCAGAGGCGGGATCGGCAGGTCAGAACTCGATGCAGATAGGTCTTGGAGCCACAGTGCAGTCGGTTATGACATCTGTCAGCATTAACGGCGGATCACAGAGAACAGATAATCCCTTTGATCTTATGATCGAGGGTGACGGATTTTTCGTTGTTAATAACGGTGGCGGAAATCTTTTTACCAAAGCAGGATCATTTACCGTAGATGCAGCCGGAACACTTTGTAATGCCGACGGTTATGCGGTAATGGGATGGCAGGTGGATCCCAATAACGAGACCCAGACCGTTGCGGATACGGTAAGTCCGCTTAAGATCATGGCTCCCGAAAATATGTATTCGGCTCCGGAAGCTACTGAAGCGGTTTACTTCTCGGGTAATATCGACAGTGCCGATACTTCCTTTGATTCAGCAACCGGTAAGCTCACTGCATTTTCATTCTTTGATAATCTGGGAAGAAGCTACACTGCCAATCTTCGACTTACTCAGAACGCCGATGATAAAACACTGTATCAGGTTTCTGTAACGGATATCGTTGATTCCAGGGGTAATAGCATCATTTCTCAGTTTGATGATACAAATAACACTTATACGGCAGCTGCAGGCCTTTCACTTACCGTAGGCGGTCAGCAGTATACCTTTGATGTTGATCAGGATACGGGAGAGATCACAAGTGCAAACTCTTTCCTGCTTAAGTTTGACGGATCATCCGGTAAGTTTTCATATGTAAACTTCGATGAGAACGTTGATCTTGATGCAAATGAATATCCAAGCATCAATTTCCTGCTCAGCACTACCGACACAGAGGGTAATCCCTTTCCTGCAGGCGGTGTAGATGTGGATTTTTCATCTCTTACCATGTTCGCAAACAGCGGTTCAACCTCCATTGCCTATACTAAGGGTGCTCTGGACGGAACTAAAGCGGGACGTACTTCCGGAAACATGACAGGATGTTCAATAGACGGGAACGGACTTATCTACGGTGTTTATGACAACGGTGTTTCAAGACTTTTGGGACAGGTTGTGGTAGCACAGTTTGCAAATGCCGCAGGTCTTGAAGCGGTGGGCGGAAGCCTTTTTGCGACAACACAGAACTCCGGTGAGTTTGACGGTATCGGAAAAACAGTGGCTGAAGCAGGCGGAAGCTTTAATACGGGTGTTCTTGAAATGTCCAACGTGGATCTGGCAACAGAATTCACAAATATGATCACAACACAGCGTGGTTTCCAGGCAAACTCAAGAATAATCACAACATCCGATACATTGCTTGAAGAACTTATAAATCTTAAGAGATAATTTTTAAATAGCAAAACTAATGGGGCGGCATAAAACATATGCCGCCTTGTTGGAATATTTCGAAAGGCAGAATGGAGGAAACGCATAAATGATAGAGCTTACAAGACTTAATGACAAAAAATTTACTTTAAACTCCGACCTTATCGAAACCATTGAAGAGGTACCGGATACATCAATTACATTGACCACCGGAAAGAAGATAATGGTAAAAGAAACAAGGCTGGAAGTAAAAAATCTTGTTAAGGAATACAAAAAAGAAATTTTCGGCCAAAATAACTTATAATTTTTAAAAAAAATTTATATAAAAACAATATGTGGTACATTTTCAAAAAAATCGCTGTTACATCTTGTGGTTTTTAGGGATATTTAGTATAATCTATAAAGTTGATAACTATCGGAAGAAAGGTATGGTGTAGGTTTTGGATATAGCTTCCATTCTTGGGTTGGTACTTGCAATCCTTTTCGTACTGATTTCAATTTCATTGGGCGATGCAGGCGTAGCCAGTATTATAGCGTTCCTGGATGCTCCTTCCGCAATGATCACCTTCGGTGGAGCATTTGCGGTATCCCTTGTTATGTCTTCCGATATCAAAGGCTTTATTAAAGGACTTAAATCCATTACTCTTATAATGAAGCCGGTTAATTACAATGAAGAAGAGATAATCAAGCAGATAATAGATCTTTCCAACGTTGCACGTAAGGAAGGACTTCTTGCATTGGAAGAGGCTGCGAATAACTCTATTGAGGACGAATTTATCAAAAAAGGTATCCTTCTTATCGTAGACGGTACTGATCCCGAATTTGTACGCAGTATTCTTGAAACGGAACTTTCATGTATCGGAGACAGACACAAGACCAATATCGGATTCTGGGAAAATCTGGCCAGCATGGGTCCTGCCTGGGGTATGATCGGTACCCTGGTTGGCCTTATCAACATGCTCGGTAACCTTTCGGATATCAACGCCGTAGGTCCTAACATGGCGATCGCCCTTGTTACCACATTCTACGGTTCACTTCTTGCAAACTGGTTGTGTATCCCGGTTTCAACAAAACTCAAATCGAATGACGTAGCCGAGATCATGGCTAAGAATATAGTAGTCGAAGGTCTTCTTTCGATCCAGGCCGGTGAAAACCCCAGGATCATAGAAGAAAAGCTCAAATCCTTCATTTCGCCCGAACGCAGACAAGCTATGGCGGGCAACGGTGAAGGCGGAGAGGAAGGCGGTGAATAGATTTGAAGAAAAAACCTGAAGATCCGCCGAAAGGTTCACCCGCGTGGATGGCCACCTTCTCGGATCTAATGAATCTTCTTCTTTGCTTCTTCGTTTTGCTTTTCTCAATGTCTTCCGTTGATGAAAGTAAAGCCGAGGCAATGTTAAAATCTTTGCAGGATTCTTTTTCAATCTTTACCGGAGGAGGCTCCTCCTTTGAAGACGGTGTTTTGATATCCAGCGGGGCTACCCAGCTCAGTAATCTGGATGAGTATTTCAATACCACAGGTAAGACCGATGACGGAGAATCTGTGGACAATGTGGATGATAATGAAAGAGGTGCCAGAGAAGAAGGAAACGGTGATGATAATTCCGAACTGGGACTTCAGGATGAAAATCTCGAAAAACAAGGCGAGGACAGTCAAAATCCTGCTACAGCCCAGAACCCTACAGACGGAACTGCAGGGCAGGACTCAGATAAACAGGCATTAACAGAACTGACTGCCGAACAGTTAGCAGCCCTTGCCGAGGAAAAAGAAAAAGAAATGAATAAGGCAGAATCTTCCGTAATGTACGAGGAGATAGTCAGCCTTTTGGATAAGACAAAGATACTTGATGAACTTGATATAACAATTGATTCGGAAACTTATCAATATATTCAGATCGAGATCAGCGGCGCTGTACTTTTTGATGCCGGCAAAGACACGGTAAAAGATGATGCTGTTTTTGTTCTTTCAAGACTCGGCAACATTCTTAAGCAATACAGGGAATATAAGATAGAGATCATCGGACACACAGATAACACGCCCACAGATACCAGATTTTTTGCAAACAATGATATCTTATCCGCATGCCGTGCAATATCTGTGGCTTCCTATTTTGCGGAAGAAAAAGGTATAGGATGGGATAATCTGTATTATGCGGGGCGCGGTGCCCATGAACCGGTTGCGGATAATGCGACTGCTGAAGGCAGAGCTCAAAACCGAAGAGTAGAAATACGTTTATATAATCAAAGAAGTTCCAATTAATTTCCGGAGGCAATATGAAAAAAAACATACTTGCAATAGCTATACTTGCGGCAGTAATAGCAAATATCATTCTTTCAGCGATTATACTGTTTTCCATAGTACCGGCTGCCAATAATGCCAATGAGCTGGTAAAGAAGATAGTTAAGGTCATAAATCTTGAACTGGAGAATCCCGATGCAGCGGATTACGCACAGGTGCCTCTTGCTTCCAGAAAACCTTACGACATAGGTAGCGGACTCACTGTAAACCTTAAAAAGGCTGAAGGCGAAAGTAAAAACCGTTTTGCTCTTATCAGCTGGAGTATCATCCTTAACAAAGATGCTTCCAACTTTGCGGAAGTAACGGCTGTTATCGATGATCAGAAAGCTGTACTCAATGATTATCTAACCACACTTGTTAAAGCATATACAGCCGATGAACTTGTAGAACATGAAACCGAACTCAAGAAGTCGCTGCTTTCATATTGCAGAACTTATTTCAGAACTTCCGATACGGCCGTGGACCGCGAGCTGGTAGTTGATATCGCATTAAGTGTAACGGTACAGTAAGTTTTAAGATCTTAACTATTTTTAATCGGAGAGATAAAACATGGGAGACGTCCTTTCCCAAAAAGAAATAGATGACCTGTTGAAAGCCTTTTCGACGGGTGAGATCGATGCCGAAGAATTTAAGGAGACTAAAGATGTTGTAGTTAAAAACTATGACTTCTCCAGACCTTCCAAATTCTCAAAGGAGCATCTGAGAACGCTGGAGATCATATTCGAGCATTTTGGCCGTTTACTTTCTACGCATTTCCCTGCTTACTTGAGAACGAATGCTCAGATAGAGGTGGTAAACTCCGAGGCTATCATTTATGCCGAGTTCACTAACGCTCTTTCTAATCCGGTACTTCTCGGAATGATTGATTTTGATCCTCTCGAAGGAAGTGTGATCATAGAACTTTCGGAAAACATCGGATTTGCGGTTGTTGACCGTATGCTGGGAGGAGCGGGACTGCCCCTTGAAAAGAGCAGAGACTTTACCGAGATCGAGCGAACGATCCTGGAACGTATCTTCGTTATGATCACCAATCAGCTGGCTGAACCCTGGGGAAATGTTGTGGAACTTTCACCTACATTCACCAGAATAGAGACAAACTCACAGTTTGCTCAATTCATCAGCCCCAATGAAATGATCGCTCTTATAACCATGAGCATTAAGATAGGCAGCGTTGAAGGTCTTATGAACGTCTGCATACCTTATTCGGTAATTGAGCCGGTTATCGATAAATTGAACACCAAGTATTGGTATTCAACAATGCAGGAAAAGAATGATGAGATATATAGAAGCTTTATCGAATCTGCAATTTCCAAAGCGCGTATTCCCGTTAAAGCCGTTCTTGGCAGAAGCGTTATTTCTGTCAATGATTATATAAACATGGCTAAAGGTGATATCATTAAACTTGACAAGAAGGTTTCTGATGAACTGGATATTTATGTCGGAAACATTTACAAATTCACGGCACTTGCAGGAGAGTCTTCAGATTCTTATGCTATCAAGATCGCTTCTGTGATCAAGGAGGAATAAAATATGGATGGATTGTTGTCACAGGAAGAAATAAATGCTTTGTTTAACAGCGCCGATGACGATACAACTGAAGAAACCAAATCCGCTGCAGGTTCCGGCGGAGATTTACTGTCCGGAGAAGAAAAAGACGCAATAGGAGAGATCTCCAATATTTCCATGGGAAGTTCGGCTACAACCCTTGCAGCCCTTGTAAATCAAAAGGTTGATATCTCCACACCCTCGGTTTCCATTGTTAACTGGCAACAGCTGGTGAGTGCATACGATAAGCCTTGCATCTTTATTCAGATCCTATATAAAGAAGGATTGGACGGAAATAACATTCTGATCCTTAAGGAAAACGATGTTAAGATAATCGCTGATCTGATGATGGGCGGAGACGGAACTAATATCACGGGTGAACTTTCAGAATTTCATCTAAGTGCCATCAGTGAAGCAATGAATCAGATGATGGGATCCGCTTCCACATCCATTTCTTCAATGATCGAGGCAAAGGTTGATATCACACCTCCCAATGCTAGTGTTATAGATATGACGAACGTTGAAGATGCAGGAAAGATTGCTTCCTTCCTTACCAGTGATTTCGTTAAGGTTTCCTTTAAGATGACCGTAGGCGATCTGGTTGACAGTGAACTCA
>JAEEGK010000310.1_pt1 | contig 122857 bp, 93 predicted proteins | sample 8958771 | NCBI WGS metagenome assembly JAEEGK01 (sample SAMN16246547, study PRJNA631951) | gut metagenome | biome: gut microbiome; feature: rumen; material: SC-attached | host: Bos | place: Iran: Karaj | collected 2018-10 | reverse complement strand
AATATTATTTCAAGTGGTATTTCTTATAAAAAGTTAAGTCTTATTGAAAAGCGAAAAGGCTGGATTGTTGATTTTAAACAATCTTAACTAGCATCAAAGGTTATTATGGAGCGTTTACAAAGATTATGAGTAATTTTTCCAAACTGTCCATGTTGAATTATTCCTTTGGCGTTTTAATGCTGTCTGGCAGTGCTTCGTTTTTCTTGTGTCTTTTCCCGGTTTTCTTCTCATGAATGCCTTTTTTATGGAAGCTGCAGAATTCCGCAAGTTCGCAGATGCTGCACTGTGGATTCTGGGCCCTGCAGGTATAACGGCCGTGGAGCAGCAGATAGTGGTGCGCCTTCATCATATATTGAGGAGGTACGAGTTTTACCAGATCTTCGCTGATCTGATCTGGTGTTTTCCCCTTTGAAAGTTTCAGTCGCTGGGATACTCTGAATATATGGGTATCCACTGCGATGGTGGGCTGTTGAAATCCGACATTCAGCACAACTCGTGCGGTTTTTGATCCTACACCGGGAAGTGATATCAGATCATTGAAATTATCCGGCACCGAACTGTTGTATTTTTCCACGAGCAGCTGTGACGTGCTGATTATGTTTCTTGCTTTGGTTTTAGCCAGACCGATGGATTTTATGCTGTCATAAAGTTCTGACTCCCCGAGTGCCAGAAGTTCTTCCGGGGTTGATACGGTTTTGAAGAGTGCTGCGGTTGCACGGTTTACACTCTGATCGGTAGCCTGTGCAGACAGCATTACTGCTACGAGCAGTTGAAAATTATTGGTGAAATTCAGCTCACTTTTGGGGTCCGGAAATTTTTCCGCCAGGATCGGAAATATTTTTTCAAACTTCTCACGCAGTCTCATTGGCTTTTTTATTCTTGAAGATACTGGTATCAATAAAATTCTTGAGCGCAATCAGCAGACCGAGGGTAAGGAATGCTCCTGGAGGCAGAATTGCAATCAGCAGGGTACAGTCACTGTCAAGAACCTGAACATAATTATCGGCATATCTGAATCCGAAAATCTGTTCCAGTCCCTTAAACCAGGTACCTTTGCCGATGATTTCCCTGACCGAACCCACCAGTACCAGAACCAGGGTATAACCGAGACCGATAAAGAGTCCGTCGAAGAAGGACATGAACACATTGTTCTTGCTGGCATAGGCTTCGGCGCGTCCGATAATGATGCAGTTGGTTGCAATCAGCGCTATGAAAATACCTAGAGATTCATAGAGAGTAAACATGAATGCCTCCATGATGATCTGGGTACAGGTAACCAATGAGGCAATCAGCAGTACATAAACCGGAATTCTAACCTCGGGAAGAATAATTTTTCTGACGAGGGAAACGATAGTGTTGGTCAGGATCAGAATGCAGGTGGTGGCAATGGAAAGACCGAGAGCATTTACCGCGGAACTGGTTACCGCCAGAGTTGGGCAGAGACCAAGCATCTGAACCAGAATTGCATTGTTCTTCCAGAAATCATTTTTCAGCAGTTCAAAAAAGTTTTTCATCTGTGCTTAATCTCCGTTGCAGGATCCTTCGAGTTCGAAACGTCGCTTGTGATTTAAAAAGTATTCAAGCAGATCTTTTTCGGCGTTTACCACAGCCCGCGGCGTAATGGTGGCGCCGGTGGTGTAGGTGAAATCACCGCCTTCTTTCTTTACCGCAAATTTACGGTTGGAAAGATTGGCTCCGGTGAACTGATCCAGCCATCCTCCTGCTGTCTGCAGGATCAGATCCCCCAGACCGGGGGTTTCATTATGTCTGGTAACAGATACTTTCAGAATGTCACCGTCGGGAGTGATGCTGGTAAGCAGAACGATATCTCCGCCGTATCCGGCGCCGGTTTTATGCTGAATTACATATCCGGTGATCTCGTCGTTCATTTTGGCTGTGTAGATCTGGTATTTTTCATTCCCGGTAATGGCCGGATCCGAGTACAGACCGCAACTTTTTATCAGATTGTTGTTGAAACTGATCCCCGGAAGCATTACAGCAAGCTGGCTCTGAAGTCTGTTTCTCTGGCTGTTGAGTATGTATTTCTCATAGATTGTCGCCTGAACTGTAACTACAAGTGAAACAGAGAACAGAGTGAAAAGTGACAGACACAGTGCTGATTTTGCCCATTTTTTCTTTAAAATTTCCATTAGATCTTCTCCGCACTGCCGAATCTGGATGGCGTTACAAGTTTATTAATTAAAGGATTGAAACTGTTGCCGAGCAGTGCCGCGAAGGCGACCGCATCCGGATAACTGCCGAATGTTCGTATGGTTACCACCAGAAATGCAATGATTGCTGCAGAAATTATTTTTCCGGTAACCATGGTAGGAGAGGAAACAGGATCGGTAATGATGAAAAATGCACCCATCATTGATGCTCCTATGACCAGGTGTTCAATCGGTGCAATGGCCGGAAATCCGTATATTCTGCCGAGATAACTGTATAGAAATGCCGTTCCCATCAGTACGACCAGGAATGTTACTGGCTGACTGGTTGATACATAACCGAACAGCATCAGAAGCAGACCTCCGAAAAAATACGCAATATTCATTGCAACCATAGGGTTGTCATGAATGAAATCACGTATGCGTGGCAGTGCATCAACGATGATGTGATTTGTTTCCTTAATACGGTTGCTTTTTTCAATTTTGAACTGGCCGAGCGGGGTTGGAGAGGTTACTGCATCAGCAGTTTCCTTTATCTCTGCTTTTCCTGCTATCAGCTGATAGGTCTGTGCCGCGTTGTATTTTGTGTCATGATCAGGGATACTCCAGTTGTTCATGGCAGTCGGTGCTGAAATCAGCAGTAGAATATAGGCTGCCATGGCCGGATTGAAGGTGTTCTGGCCGAGCCCGCCGAAACACTGTTTGACAATTACCGTGGCAAATATAATTCCGGTTGCAGTAAGCCCCCAGCTGAGGTATGGAGGAATCGCAAGGCAGTAGATTACCGCAGTAACCTGGATACTGAAATCCTTCATTCCCTTGAGCGCTGAATATCCGCGAAGTTTGAGACATACAGATTCTGCAAGTGCCGCCAGCGGACAGCTGATCAACAGATGCCAGATTAGACCGAGACCGAAACAGTAGATGTGCATTATTACTGCCGGGATCATGCCAACAATGATCATGAACATGATTACAGATGTTTTATTTTTATCACTGCGGTCGTGCGGAGAATTCTCCAGTAAGAATTTCATTACTATTTATCCTTTTCCTTATCCAGTTGCCTCTGTCTTGCCAGTGCGAGGGCCTTCTTCCGGGCAATTTCTTTCGGATCCTGCTTTACACTCTGTGCACTTTCGGCGGAAGCTTCTGTTTTAACTTCAGCCTGGTTCTGCTGTTCTCTGCTGTCCTTTTGCGCCTGAGCTCTGGCTTTTGCAAGAGCAAGGGCCTTCTGACGTGCGATTTCTTTCGGATCCTGCTTTACATTCTGTGCACTGTCAGCGGCAGGTTCAGTTTTAACTTCAGCCAGGTTCTGCTGTTCTCTGCTGTCCTTTTGCGCCTGAGCTCTGGCTTTGGCAAGAGCAAGCGCCTTCTGACGAGCGATTTCTTTCGGATCCTGCTTTACAGTCTGCGCACTGTCGGCGGTAGGAGCTGTTTTAACATCAGCCCTGTTCTGCTGCTCATTGCTACCCTTCTGAGCCTGAGCTCGAGCTTTTGCCAGAGCAAGCGCCTTTTCTCTGGCTGATTGTGCTGCCGGAGTGCTGCTGTCATTCTGCTGGTTTCTTTCCTGCTGGGCCCGCTTTATAGCTTCCTGAACTTTCAGCTTGGCTGCACTTACCTCGCCATCTGCGGTACTGCTGGTCTTCTTTAGCTGTTCGAGTCTGGCGGCACGGGTTTCCTGTTCAAATTTGATCATCTCAAGTTTGAAATTGGTATCTGCCTTTATCTGTTCACGGCGACGGGATTCGGCGGATTTTTTCCTGAGTTCAGCTTTGCCGATCCTGAAGAAACCGACGAGATCGATTTTGCTCGGACAAACATAGGAACAGCATCCGCACTCGATACAGTCTTTCGGATTGCATTTTTCAAACAGATCGAAATTACCGCTTTTTACATGACCGTACATTTTGTACGGAGTAAGTCGGGACGGACAAGCATTCTGGCATTTACCGCATTTGATACAGTTTAACGGCTCATTTTGTGACGGCAGTTCATATTCATCCGGTGCAATGATACAGTTTACGGTTTTGGTTAACGGTACACTGAGACTTCCGATATTGAAACCCATCATCGGACCGCCGACAATCAGGCTTACATTCTGAGTGTTTACAAGCTGGTAGCTGTTTACAATCTGGCGCACCAGTGTCCCGTTGCGGATTATTACATTGCCATGTTTCTTAAAGTTGTTACCCGTGATGGTGACCGGACGTTCAATCAGAGGTTCTCCGTCAACAACTGCACGTTTGATGTAGTAGGTGGATGTCACATTCTGCATCATAACTCCGAAATCGGTGGAGCGGTGGGTATATCCAACCTCGTGACCTGTAAGTATTCTGATCAGAGGCCTGGCTGCCCCGGACGGATAGAGGGTCGGAAGAACACGGATCTGAATTCCCTGCTTTGAATTGATAGCTTTTTTCATTGCTGCAATTGCCGCAGGCTTGTTGTTTTCAATGGCGACAATGACGACTTCCGGCTTAAGCACATGCTGCAGTATCTGGATCCCGGTTACAATTTCCCCGGAACGTTCCTGCATCAGACGGTCATCGCAGGTAAGATACGGCTCACATTCACAGCCGTTGATTATCAGAATTTTTGTTTTGCCGAGTGCTGATGTTATTTTGGCATGGGCAGGGAACCCAGCTCCCCCCATTCCGACAATTCCGGCATCACGGATCTTCGCAATAATCTCCTTTTCCGTCAGGGTTGTAAAATCTTCGACTTTATTAAGCGTAGTCCATTCATCTTTCCCGTCCGGCTCGATAATAACCGTCATCTCCTTGAATCCTGACGGATGACATGAAGTGTAGTGTCTGATTTCCTTGACTGTACCGGAGGTCGGTGCATGAACCGGCAGTTCCCTTCCGCCCAGACACATGGTGAGAGGATCTCCCTTCTTTACGGACTGTCCTTCACGTACAATAATTTCACCGGCATTACCGCTGTGCTGCTTGATCGGAACCACCAGTATGTTCGGCAGCGGCATCTGGGTCAGGGGAAGATCTGATGTATATTTGTTTTCATTCGGGTGGATCCCGCCGTGGAAGCGCCAGGTATGTCCTTTTTTAATTTTTCTCAGCGGGTCTAGTCTAAATCCGAACATTACTGCTCCTCCCATCCGGAATCTGAAAGTTTATAGTTCCAGTCGGCCGTTGTGACCGGCTTGGGCTGGAGCAGAATACAGTCCGTCGGACAGGCATCCCGGCACAGTTTACAGCCGGTACACTTCTGTGTAATTACTGCATGTTTCATTCTTGCTCCTCCGGCAATTGCACCGACCGGGCAGGTTTTTGCGCATTTCCCGCATCCTATGCATGAATCTTCGTTAATGCTGGCAACCACCTCAATTTCCTCGGCAGCAGCTGCAACAGGTTCAACCCCCAAGACGGCGGCAATATCGTTTATAACACTCTGTCCTCCCGGAATACACAGATTGATCGGTGCTTCGCCCTTGGCTACCGCCTCGGCATACTGGCTGCATCCGACGTATCCGCACTGGCCGCACTGGATCTGCGGCAGGGCTTCATTGATTTTCTCCACCACGGGATTTTCCTTTACCGCCAGTTTTTCCGATGCATATCCGAGCAGTGCTCCGACTGCAACTGACATAAGGGTAAATATAATAATAACTATAAAAGAGCTCATTCTAGATTAATCCTGAAAATCCCATAAAAGCCATGGACATGAGACCGGCAGCCAGCATGGCGACCGCAGCGCCCTTGAACGGTCCCGGAACGTCGGCCTCCTCTATTTTCTCCCTCATGGTGGAAAACAGAATCATTACAAACATGAAACCCAGACCGGCTCCGAATCCGTAAAGAATGCTCTCAATGAAATTGTGTTTGAGGTTGGCATTGAGCAGAGTAAGACCGAGCACTATACAGTTGGTGGTTATAAGCGGAAGGTAGATCCCGAGGACGCGGTACAGTTCAGGGTTTGCCTTTTTCACAACCATTTCAGTAAACTGCACTGTACAGGCTATCAGAAGAATGAAACTCAGGGTCCGCAGGTAGGTCAGATCAAGCGGAACCAGCACGTAGTGATCAAATACGTATGAAAATGCCGATGCCACTGTCAGAACAAAGCAGGTTGCCGCACCCATTCCGACGGATGCTGAAGAATTTCTTGAAACACCCATGAACGGGCACAGTCCAAGGAACTGAACCAGCACAAAATTGTTGACCAGCACAGTGCTGATTAGAAGCAGTGCATACTCTTTCATAAAATCCTTAAAAGCAAGTGATAATTCAAGTTGCCTATTCTATCACTTTTGAGTAAATAATAAAATATTACCTACTGGTTTAGTAGTTTTTTAAATAATCAGTTATGCACAGCCGTGTTTGAGCCGGAAATGATGCGGTAAAAACGGATGTTATTTGATTTTTCTGACCATGCCGGTGACAACACCGAATACGTTGAAACTCATTTCCGGAGTTATGTTGATAACCGGATAATTGCGGTTCTGGGGAACCAGCCGCGGGAAACCGTGAGACAGATCGAGTACCTTGACGCAGAATTCACCGTTGACATTGGCGATGATTATGTCGTGATTGTGAGGTTCAAGGGAGCGGTCAACTACAAGAATATCGTTGTGGAATATTCCGGCTTCAATCATGGAGTCTCCGTCAACACGCACGAAGAAGGTAGAGGTGGGCTTGCGGATCATCAGTTCGTTCAGATCAAGAGTCTGCTCCATGTAATCCTCGGCCGGTGACGGAAAACCTGCGGCGACCCGATCCCCGTAGTAGGGAATTTCCACCCCGGTACTGCTGTCTGAAGTTTTGTAAAATTCCATGGTCATGACTGTTCCTCCTTAATACCGAACCCAGTCATTATAACACAACGCCGGACACAACTGACGCAGATGCCTTTTGGCACATAAACAGGTAAAATAGCACAGTCGACTCAGAATAGCCGGCAAATAGTGATAGAATAAAGAAAAAAAGTAATCCTTGAACAGAGAAGAACGGGTACGATGGAGCACAGCGAACTAGCCAGGAGAATTATATCGGTTTTTGAACCGGGCGGAACACTTTCACAGTCCATTAAGGGATTTGAACCGAGAATGCAGCAGCGTGACATGGTGGAGTCCATTATTAATGCCTGGGAGACCAACCGGGATCTGGTGGTGGAGGCCGGTACCGGTACCGGAAAGACTTTTTCGTATCTCATACCGAATATGCTTCTTCGCAAGAAGATGATCGTAAGTACTGGTACCAAGAATCTGCAGGATCAGCTGATCGGACGTGATATCCCGCTGATCAACATGCTTTTCAGTGAACTCAACTACCGCGCATTTGCGCTCAAGGGCAGAAGCAACTATATCTGCCTCGATCGTTTCTACAAAATCAAAAGTGCAGTAAGCAAAAGATATTCCCCCTTCCGTGATATCGATGTGCGAGAACTTGGCGAGACCTGCAGAAAACTCGACGATTTTATGAAAGAAAACCAGAACGGGGATCTGAGTCAGTTCGGTCCTGCAGGGAGTCAGCATCTCAATAAATTCAGGTGCGGCAGCAGCTGCGGCGGTGAGAACTGTCCATATGCCAAGAACTGCTATTTCCGTAGCGCCAGAGAACTGGCAAAAGAATCAGATCTCATCGTGGTCAACCACAGCCTGCTGATGTATGCCTATGCCAAGGGATCAGATGAACCGGACAGTGAGATCCTTCCTTCGGTGGATGTGGTCGTGTTTGATGAGGCTCACAAGGTTCCGGACTATGCCAGAGCTGCTTTCTCAAGTTCTGTTTCAAATTCATCTTTTGAAGAAAATCTCAAGGAGATTGAATTCTACATCGGTCAGAAAGCCCCGCAGGTGATCAATGATCAACAGCTTACCCTGCCTTTGGAAGTGACGGCTCAGGAGGAGGACAAGTGCAGAAAGCTGTCTGCCTATGTAAAAAATTTCAGAATTGAATTGAATTCATTTGCCAGGAAAGTTTTCGGATATCTGGAGAGTCAGTATCCGGAATTTGTCCATGAGTCCAGACTTCAGATTGTTGTACGGGATCTGGAGGAGGATCCGGTGATTCCTGAACTGTTTGTTGAATTCGGGAAAAAAGCGGTGCAGCTGCAGACTGAACTGGAAAATCTTCTTAATCAGTATGTGGATGATGATATGCAGGAGCAGAACCGGCGATCCTTTAACCCGCTGCACAGTGCCTGCGAGGGAATAAGTACCCTGGTTGAAAACTATCTTGCCGTATTCAAAGTGGAACTGGATAAAGAGGACCGGAAAAACTATCTGACTGTATTCGAAGCAGACCGGGTATCCGCCTCTGAATTCAATTTTCATCTAGTGCAGAGCAAGCTGAAGTTCGCAGATTCCTATGTTGAAAGAGTTTTTTCAAAAATTCAGCGTGCTGTGTACACCTCGGCCACCCTTATGGTCAACGGTAATTTCTTTGACTTTGCCTCGAAACTCGGCATTGATCCTGAACAGACATCATTTATGGCCTACGGCAGTCCGTTCAATTATGCCGGTCAGGGATGTCTGTATCTGCCGTACCAGGGACTTCCTTCCGGTAATGATTTCGACAGTGTGCGGGCAAAAAAAGTCTTTGAACAGGTTAAGCCGCTGCTGCGGATTATTGACGGCGGTTTCTTTATTCTCTGTACCAATATGTCGGTTATGCGGGCCATCTACAGCATGCTGGAGCCGGTGGTAAAGGGCAAACGCAATATTTACTTGCAGGGACAGCATGCTAAAATAGAAATAATGAGGAGAATGCAGAAAGATCAGAATGCGGTGGTGGTGGCCACGTCATCCTTTTGGGAGGGGGTTGATGTGAAGGGAAAGGCCCTGTCCTGTGTGGTGATAGACCGTCTGCCGTTCCCTAATCTGTCTGATCCTCTTACCAGGGCTCTGTGCAATGCCGCGGATGAGGAAAAACCGAAATCATCGTTTTCCAGAGTTATGCTGCCGCAGATGCTGCTGTCGCTCAAACAGGGGGTGGGAAGACTGATCCGCTCATGTTCAGACTACGGTGTGGTTATGATTGCCGACGATCGTATGAATTCCAGCAGATCATATGTCAGCACCACCTACAGCAATCTTCCGCCTTTCAGAGTGATAAACACCCTGAAGGAGGTTGAAGAGTTCTGGAACCGGGTAAAAAATAATTTTCCTTCTGAAAACAAGTAAATTTAATTGGTGAGTTCAAGTGAATATTCTAGCATTGGATACCGCCACTGATGCATGTTCAGTGGCTGTAATGAAAGGTCAGAACAGATTCAGCCGCAGATCGATGGTCCCGCAGGCGCATACTAAAATTATTCTGGATCTGTGCGATGAACTGCTGGCGGAAAGCGGTCTGTCCCGTCAGGAACTGGATTTAATCGTGTGCGGAAGGGGGCCCGGCTCCTTTACCGGAGTGAGGATCGGGGTGGCGGTTGCCCAGGGGCTTGCATTTGGTCTTGGGATCAAGGCTCTAGGTGTGTCGGATCTGCAGGCTCTGGCCCAGAGTACGGTCAGGGAGGGTGTGCGCAGGATCCTGGTTGCCAATGACGCCAGAATGAGCGAGGTTTATTTCTGTGTATATGAAAATTGCGACGGTATTGCACGTCCGCTGACGCAGGAACAGGTGGCACCGCCGCAGCAGGCGGCTGATCTGTTCAGACAGTATTATGAGGATCAGGGAACAGTTCTGATCGGCAGCGGGTTTGCCTCCTATGAACCGCTGAAGGAGTTTTCCTCAGCTACGGGAGAGTATGAGGCCGAGCAGTATCCGGATGCACTGTACATGCTGGATCTTGCTCTTGACAGTGCGGAGCTGGCGGTGGAGCCGGAACAGCTGTTGCCGGTTTATCTCAGAGATCAGGTGACCTGGAAAAAAGTCAGCGAGCAGGGGAAAGCGCCGAAATAGAATATCCTTCCGGTGAGGCAGAACCGTAATCGCGATATCTGTCAAAAAATATACAACAAACAGCCTGTATGATTTGTTTTTACTTCACGATTCTATATAATAGATGGTTGTTTGTTGTCATTTGTTTTAAGTAACACTGCAAAACGGCCGATAAGATAATAGACGGTCAACTGAGAGGTGTAACGGTATGAAAAATTGCAATACCAGGTTTACTGGAGGTATTAGCTCGGGTTTCACCCTGATTGAACTTATTGTTGTCATAGTTATTCTTGGCATTCTTGCTGTATCAGCGGCACCTAAATTCATGGATTTGCAGGGGGATGCAAGAGCGGCAACATTAAAAGGTATGATGGGGGCGGTAAAATCCGCCAACAGCATGATTCTGGGAAAGGCTGTTTTACACGGAACCAATACAAAATATTCAGACAGAGAAACTCATACCCAATGGAATGAGGACTGCAGTACTGAAAACTGTGTTAATATCGGACAGATGTGGGTTTATCTCAAATATGCCTATATTGACCGTAATTCCGTTGCTTTTATCATAGATTCCGATATCAGCGGTAAGGACACCAAGCCGGTTACCAATTCAAAAACCAACCAAAAGATTATCGTTCCTGCCAGAAATACCGGCAAGGGGGAAGTTCAGGAATCCTGCACAAGCGCCACAAACACCATCTGTGAAGGGCATGATTTCTGCCAGTGCCGCATGAATAATGATACTACTGTACCGCATGATGCAGTTAATAGAGATTCACAGGTTATTGTTCCAAGAGGATTTCCTTATAATGTAAGCAAGCATCCGGGCGGCGGCTGCTATTTTAAATATACGTCGGCTGAAAAAGTAAATGGTAAAATTGAACCGGTTTATACGCTTGTAACCTCCGGATGCTAGCCGATCCGGCGAAGTATTAACCGGAACATTCATTCTGACAGTTTTTTAGACCGGTGCGGGATTGAACCTGCACCGGTTTGTCTTTGTGCAATATCATATTTCTTTAATCCTTGCCCGTTTTTTGTTAGTATGTACGGGACTTTTTTTACTGTTAAAAAAGTTGATTTTTGATTACCTGCAGGTTTGTGCTGCTTTAATAGAATATGAATTTTTTAGCTGACTATACAAAATTAAACGATTTACTGGGAACAAACAGAACCTGGAAACTGCTGAGGGCTGATCGGGCTCCCCTGATTATTGCTTTCCTGAAAAATCTGTTTGCCAATGAAACTGAAGTTCCCTACGGTACCGCCAGAGCCAATCTGATTGAATTTCTCAAACAGATTGAGCCGGAACTGGATAAGGAAAATTTTGAAAACATTGTTACTTCAAAAAGTTCCGATCTTCTAAGAGAGTGGATTAACAACGGCTGGCTGACCGAACTCAACAACTGTATCACTCTGACAGATTCATCCCAGCGGGCGCTGGATTTCTGTAATCTGCTGGTGAACCGTACGGTTAATACCTCTGCAACCCACCTTCAGATTTTCTTAAATGAACTTCAGCAGCTTTATGTGAGGATCGGTATTGATAAAAAGGCCAAAACATCTGAACTTATCAAGCAGAAAAAGGAACTTGAAGAGGAAATCAGACTGATCCGCGAGGGACGCCAGATCCCGTTAACCGAACCGCAGAAGAAGGAGCGCATCCGCACTCTTTATGATCTGGCAAGCCGTCTGCCGCGGGATTTCCGTAAACTGGAGGAGGAAACCAGGGAAATCGACCGCAGGATCCGTGTCCGCATGATCGAGGAGAATACCACCAAGGGAAATCTGCTCAAGAGAGTTCTCAAGGAGGAGGCGGAACAGCGACAGACCGATTACGGCTCAGCCTACGAGGGCTTTTTCAAGATGCTCTGCGACAGTGAAGTTGTTGACAAATTCAAAAGTCAGATGGCTTTTGTCCTTTCCCAGCCGATCGCGCAGTATCTTAATAAAAACGAGATTTCATTTCTCAAGAAAATGATCCCGGTGCTGCTGTCTGAATGTCAGCATGTACAGGATGTCCGCAGCAGGATAGATGAAAATCTGCGTATGTATGTGGAAAGTTCCGATTTCCAGGAAAACCGCACGGTAACGGAACTTCTTTCCAAACTCGAACGTTTCGGTGTAATGCTTAAGGATACCACCTCCAATCTGCAGAGGGAGCGTCTTGATATTAAACTTGAAGGCGGCGGTATCAAGGTCTGCTCAATTGAAAACTTCCGTATCAAACGTCCTGACGAGATTACCGACTATTCCGGAGTTCAGGAGCACCAGAATTCATCCGTGATCAGCAATCATATTATCAAGAGTCTTGATACGGTCCGCATCAAGGATGTAAGGGATTCGATCAGACGTACCCTGGGCAGAGCATCATCCATGACGGTTGCCGAGATTATATCCAGGAATAAAATTTTATACGGTCTGCAGGAGGTGGTTGCATATGTTCGTGTAGCCAATGAACTCAAGGCAGAACTTGATCAGAGTCAGAATGACCAGATAGAGGTGAAGGATTTCCGCAATCCTAACAAGATTTTAAGGATTACCATCCCGCGCCAGGTATTGAACAGCCAGAATATGCGGGACAGTGAAAGGGAAACCCTTTAGGAGAATAAACAAGTGACAGATATCAGTAACGAAAATTACAGTGAAAACACCCCTGATAACAGTCAGGGTACTGAACAGAAGGAAAATAATCCCCAGGTTTCAGAGTTCTCTGCAGAGATCCGCAATACCATTATTGAACTTCTGAAACACGGCAGTCTGACTTTTGCAGAACGTCCGAATATGTACAAAACTCTCTGTTCATATCAGAACGAGATTTCCTCATACCTTAGAAATATCAATATCCTGCTGGCCCATAACGAGGAGATGGGGGTTGCCTATATCAAGAATCTGTACCGCGAAGAGGAGGCGGCACAGCAGAAGACCGATGATATTCTGGAGGAGCAGGATGATTTTGACGATGATTCACATTTAATCAGCTCCCGCACCCTGTCTGAGTTTGATTCCATAGTGATTCTGGTGCTGCGCAAATACTATCATGAACGGTACAACAGCGGTGAAACGAATGTCTTTCTGGATGTAGATCAGATCAGCAGTCTTCTGATCCCGTACGTCGGCGTGGCAAACTCCGCCACCAGAACTATTGAAAAAATCAACGGAACACTGACTAAACTTCAGGAAAAACGCCTGATCCGCAAGGAAAGCGGAAATTTCGGCGACCGTGTGGAGGTTCTTCCGCTGATCCGCTTTGTAATCAACGCAGAATTTATGACTCAGCTGCTGGAGGAATATCATAATAAACTGCTTACCCGCTACACCGAGGAAGAACTGGAAAAAGTTATGAAAGCTGCTGAACAGGAGCAGGAACAATGAGAGATAAACAGATAGATATGTTTGAAGATCCGAATATCGAGGATCAGATTAAACTGGCGACCCTGACCGTTTACAACTGGGGTTCCTTCAACGGCCTTCATTCAATAAACATTAATCCTGACGGAACCCTGATTACCGGTGAAAACGGTGCGGGTAAATCAACCATTATCGACGGACTGATGGTCCTGCTGTGTTCCGCAGGCCGTGTAAGCTTCAATATGGCCGCCGCCCAGGGGGATAAATCAGACCGTTCCCTGGTGTCATACATGCGCGGAAGCTACGGACGCTTCGAGGATGAATCCGGTTCCAGTGCGAAAAATCTGCGTAACGGTACTGTGGCCACCGTGCTCAAGGCAACCTACAAACATACCGCCAGCGATCGCATCGTGGTTCTGCTGGGGGTGTTCTATATCAACGGAAGCAGCAATCAGCTTTCCGATGTAAAGAAAATATATGTTATTTCGGAATCGGATATTTCCGTGAAGGAGGCTTTGAATCATTTCTCCAACAATGACACCCATTCCCTGAAGGCATATCTTAAAACCTTCAACCGGTGTTATGTATGCGATGATAACTTCAAGGAATACGAGGCACACTACAAGAATCTTCTCAATATCGAAAACAGTAACGCACCGGCGCTGCTGTCACGTGCACTCGGTCTAAAGAAGATCGACGATCTGACCGAACTTATCCGCAAACTGGTGCTGGAACCCGGTGAAATCAAACAGGATGCGATGAATACCGTAAAACAGTTTGACGATTTGAAAACCACCCACCAGAAGCTGCTGGATGCCAGAAAGCAGGAGGCTGAGCTGGTTCCGCTTCGTGATACCCACATCGAATACCAGCGCACTGTGGAAAAGAGGGCTCTTTTTGACGAGGCGCGCAGTGAGCTCGACTGTTTCGTTTCCGGTTATGCAATTGAGCATTATGAAAAGGAAATGAAGGATTTCAACAGCGAGATGGAAGTGGCCACGCTGAAGAAGAAGGAGCTTGAAGATAAAAAGACGGAACTGGAAAACTACCAGAACCTCTGCCATGAAAACTATCTGAAACAGGGCGGTGATGCGATCGAAAAGATTTCATACCAGATCAGCAACACCAAAAGCAATTTGTCCCGCGTGAGTGATGATCTGCGCCGTTATAATGATCTTACCAGAAAGCTCAATCTCAAGGACGGAAGTTCCGAGGAGAACTTTACCGAAAACTTCAAAAAATACGCCCAGCTGCTGGAAGATTACGACAAACTGGAAAGTGAACTGTTTGATCAGCGTGCCAAGATTGTCAGTGAGTCTAAAAACCTTGACGGTAAAATCAAGGATATTACCCAGGAGATCAGACTGCTTGAGGATAAATCCGATTCCAATGTCGACTATCATTACCAGCGTGTAAGGGATGAAATTATCCAGGATTTGGATATCGATCCGTCGGAACTGGTGTTTGCTGCCGAACTTATGGATGTTAAGGAAGAGGAGGCCCGCTGGCAGGGTGCCATTGAAAGAGCTCTCGGCGGTATTCGTCTGACTCTGCTTGTTTCCCAGCATTTCTACCGCGGTATCACAACCTGGGTAAACCAGCGCCATACCGGTCTGCATATCAGAATTCAGGTGGTTGAGCCTGATACCGATTATTCCGTATCTTTCGGAAACCGCGGTTATCTGCAGAAACTCAAATGGAAGAAACATCCTTTCACCAACTGGCTGCAGAACCATCTGCTCAAGCACGATCTGGCCTGTGTCGACAGTGTGGAGGAGATGAATGATACTGAATTCTCCATGACGGTTGAAGGTCTGATCCACCGCAAGGGCGGTTTCTTTGAAAAGAAGGATCTGCGCTCAATCAACGACCGCCACGACTGGTTCCTCGGTTTCTCCAGCAAGGACAAACTGAATCTGCTCAAAAGAGAGCAGAATTTCCTCTCCTCCCAGTTGATCGAACTGCAGTCTAAAGATCTGAAACTGCTGCAGAAGAAGAGAGAATACGATGAACTGAATACCAATATAGTTCTTCTGAACGAATTCAAGCAGTTCTCCCAGATTGACACCCAGTCTCTTGAAAAGGAACTGGCTGCACTGGAGGAACAGCAGAATCTGATCCAGACCAGCCCGGATACCCTTAGACTCAAGGATATATGGGAGGAATCCAAGAAGGCGGTCTACCAGGCAAACCAGGATATTTATCTGTTTGTCGGTCAGATTGCCACTATTCAGACGCGAATTGAAAACTGTGAAAACAAACTCAAGAAATACCGCGAACTCAATCATGGAAATATCTCCAGGGAAATTGAGGAAATTATTCTGAATATTTTCAAAAAAGGTCATGTTACAGTTTCTGCCTGTTTTGAAGATCGCGAAATGGAAAAGACCGCCACCGCATTCAAGTTTGAAATCGATTCTCTTGATGCAAAGGTTAAATCCCTGTTTGCATCTGAAAGAGGTTCCATGAGTTCATTCTATACCGCATGGGCCGATCAGAAAGGATATGAGAATCTCACCCGCGATAATGTTGAAGGGTACCTTGATCTGCTTGATAAAATCCAGAAGGAGGGGCTTCCTGCCCTGGTTGAGGAGTTCAAGGAAAAACTCAATACCGAGGTAACCCAGTCGGTGGCCAGTATCAAGTCGAAAATTGATGCTGAAATTGCTTCGATTGAAGAAAGGATCGGTATGATCAACGAGGTTCTTGCCCGTGCTGAATTCAGGGAAAACTCCTATCTTAAAATTGTAGCCAAGAAGGTTAAATATCCGTTCATTACAGAATTTGAACGCGATGTGGACAAGGTGATGGGAATGCTGCTGTCCGATGATCATGAAAAGAGATTCGAAGCGCTTGAAAAGGTAATCAATACTCTGAATGTGGCTATCAAGAATTCCAACACCAAGGATAACATGCGACTGCTGGATCCTCGTCTGCGTATGTTCTTCGTTGCCCAGGAACTTGATCGTAAAACCAATGAAATCAGAGATGTTCTTGATTCCAGCAGCGGAAAATCCGGTGGTGAAAAGGAGGCGTTCGCAGGCTCCGTGGTTGCTGCTGCCCTGGCCTACGTTCTTACTCCGGCTGATGAATCGGTTCCGTCCTACAGTACCGTGTTCCTCGATGAGGCATTTTCCAATACTTCTGATGCGGTAAGTATCAGGGTTCTGCGCATATTCAAGGAACTCAAACTTCATGTCAACCTGATAACTCCGTTCAAGAATATCGATGTTGCCCGCGACTATGCCCGTTCACTTATAATTATGACCCGTGATGTTTCAAGCCACAACAGTATGGCCAGTGAACTGACCTGGGAGGAATATGATGAACAGCTTAATGCTGCACGCAGCAGGGAACTCGAAGAACTGGGAATCAGGGTAGATGAACAGCAGTAGCGGGATCGGACTGATCGGCTGTTCAGATCCCTGCGGGAAGGATGCTCTTGCAACGGTGGACCGGCTGACGGAGCATCTGAAGTCAGCCGGTCTGAAGGTTTTCAGAGCTGATTATCACGGAAGTGATATCGAACCTTTCAGCAGTGAAGCCGCCTGTGCCAAGGCGCAAAAGCTCATTGAGATGTACAAAGATCCCCGGATCGGCATGATTTTTGATATATCCGGCGGAGATCTTGCCAACTCGGTGCTGCCGTATCTGGATTTTTCCGTTATCCGTGCCAGCAGTAAGCCCTTCGCAGGTTACAGTGATCTTACCACGCTGGTTAATGCAATCAGCGTGCAGACCGGCAGAACCGGGATCCTTTACCAGATCAGAAATCTGGTTGATCCGGTTTACGGTGATGAGCAGACTGACCGGTTTCTAAGAACGTTCATTTCAGGCTCTGATGCTCTGTTTGATTTTGATTATCAGTTTCTGCATGGCAGTGATTTCTGCGGTGAACTTATGGGCGGTAACATAAGATGCCTGCTTAAACTGGCCGGAACGACCTGCTGGCCTGATTTTACCGGCAGGATCCTTTTTCTTGAATCCCTCGGCGCTATGCAGCCGCAGTTGATTACTGCAATTGCCCAGCTGAAAATGCTTGGTGTTTTTGAGCAGATCAGCGGGCTGGTTCTTGGAACCTTTACCAGACTTGAATCTGCCGGTGTGCCGGTTTGGGAAATGCTCCGCGGTTTTATTCCTGATCGTGTTCCGGTGGTCAAAACCTCGCAGATCGGCCATGGTCACGATTCAAGAGCGCTTAAAATAGGAGGATTCTATTCCTTCCTGCGGAGGAGGTCCGAATAATGCCGGTAAAGAAAGAACTGCTTCATCCCTCGGATATAATTACTGCTGTCCGCGAAAAGGAGTTTGCAGATCTGCGTCATCTGCGTGAACATCTCAGAGGTGAAAGAAAATATCCACTGGTGTTCAAACTCAATCTTCCTAAATCCTCCGATGTTCACGAAGGACTCAGAAATAAAAGTTTTATAACCGGATATACGGATTTTCAACTGGCCTGGAAGAAATTTCCTCATCAGGAAATGATCAGATCCTGTTCGCGCAACTGGCGTCTTGACGGCTGTGATACGGTTCCTGAAGCTCTTGAAATCAGCTGTTTCGGCGATTTGCGTAAACTGCTTGATGCACATCAGAACCGCTTTATTGATCTTGCGGTTAAGAGGGTAGAGCAGCTTTCCCGGGTAGCCGGGGTTGCGGAATCGGCAGTCTTCTATGCGCTGCTTGCACAGCTGGTGGGAACCACCGGCCACGGGATAGAATATTCTCTCAGCGACAGAGAGTTCAGTGATCTTCTGATCCTGCTGCCGCAGCTTCGGGCAGGAATGGGCAGGGAACTGTATCTGCGTTCACTTCCTCTGATCAACATAGATACCAAATATATCGAAAACCATGACAAACTTATTTATGATATTCTCTGCATTACCGGTGTACTTGATGTAGCTGCAGAAGTTCAGGGAATAACTGTCCGCAGGAAAATTGAGAATTTTCTCGGAGTTGAACCTCATCCGGACGGTTTTGTTTCAGTGGTGATTCTAGATCCGAAACTGGTCGGGGATCCTGCTGTTACCGGCAGATACCGGATCTGCATGGTTCCTGCCGCTGAACTGAAAAAACATGCCCCGGTGGGAAGCAATCTGCTGGTGGTGGAAAACAAGGAGTCCGGTTATATGCTGCCGGAAATCCCGGATACCGTAGCGGTTTTCGGCGGCGGTAAAAATGTATCCTGGGCGGACAATGACTGGATTTGCACAAAACGAAAGGTTGCCTACTGGGGAGATCTAGATCAGTCAGGTTTTAAAATACTGGCGCAGTTCAGACATAAAGCCGGTTTTCAGATCCCTTCGCTGATGATGGATCCTGGCACGATTGAAAAGCATCTCGAAAGAATGTGCATGGATGACAGCGGGGAAACGGTTGAACCGGCGGAAATGAGTCTGCTTACTGCTGACGAAAAGGAAGCTGTCCGGCTACTTTCTTCTCTTGAACATTCGGTCAACCGGCTGGAGCAGGAAAAACTCAACCAGGATTATGTTGCTGAAACTGTGCTGAAGTTCTTTACCGAAAAATAAACACCGTAAGTCGTTAATTTTCGGTGTTTGGTGATACTACCAATAAAAACAGACAGTCAGTAGTAACTACGGACTGTCTGGTCGCTCTGTTTAATCCTATATGTTCTATTTTTGTACGCAATCGTCCTCTGTCGGCAGCTGATTTACATCAATCATCTTTGCCTTCAGAGCATCAGCATAGCACTTTTCCTTCTTTGCCCTTGCCTGGGAAGGACGCAGATTCTGTACTGACAGATCGCACTTGTTGAGGTTTGCTATGTATGTATCTTCGATTTTACGTCTGTAGTAGCGGATCTTTTCGTTATGCAGATCCTGGCATCCTCGAATAACTTCCTGATCCTTCTGTTTTGCCTTCTGTTCTGCAATTCTCTTTTTCTGCTCTTTGATTTCCTGAATAGTTCTCAGCTCCGATGGGGAAAATACAGTATCAATCATTGAAAACTGCGCATTGTTATTTTCACGAGGAGGCTGCTGAGAGTAGTGGGTAACACCCTTTTCGTCAACCCAGCTGTACACCTGAGCTGCTTCAACTGTTACTACCGCTGCCGCAACAACGATGGTAGCTGCAACTATATATTTTTTAAATTTCATTGATTATCGCCTTCCATAGCATAAACAGATCAATTCATATTATATGACAAAGGGTATTATAGAGATTCTTAAGTAACAATAATGAGAGTTTTGTCTAGGTTTTTTAATAAAGGTTGAGATTGACAGCTTATGTGATTGTTTTATAGTAGATTTTGGACACAGAAACCGCGGCCGGTCCCATGGAACTGTCCGTATTGCGATATTGCTGATCTTTCAGGAGTAAAGAACTATGCTACTGAAGGCAGAAGTGAAATCTTGTAGTCAACAGTTCTGCTTAGAGTGTCGTAGACTGCGTCAAGCTTCAGTACTGCAAGGTAGTTGAATTCAAGATTCATCCAGAGCTGATCCTTGTTCAGACCGTATTTCATCAGTTCTGCAAAAATGGTCTTGATTACCCCGTTATGACTGAAAACCACCAAATCTTCGTGGCGATCCATCAGTTTCTTAAGTACACCTTTTACTCTTTTGTGGAATTCGCGTAGCGTTTCTGCTTCGCGGATCCTAGCGCGAGAAGGGTGTCTTGCGATCTTTTCAAGCAGTTCCCTCTGTTCTGTGGTGTATTTGCTGAAAGGAAGTCCGTCAAGCTCGCCGAAATGAAGTTCTTTTAATTCAGAAATATATTCGATTTCACCTGTGTAGTTTATAAACCTGTTGAAAACTGCTGTGGTTTTTCTGCACCTTAGCAGCGGGGATGACACTATTTTGAAATGACTGTCGATCTTGTACTTTTCAATGAATTCCTTTACCGGAACTTCATTGATCGGTTCGATGTCAACGTCGGTTGAACCGTATATGGACGGTTCTCCGGTAACTTTTCCGTGTCTTACGAAATAGATAGTGAAATTGATTGTATCATTCATATTTTTAATTTTTATTTATCCCGTTGATATGCCCGAAATTATATGACAAAAGTCTGTGTTTTGCCAGTTTCCCATTGTTGTTTCATGCTCCGGCTGTGTTCATTTTCTAAATATTTCGGGCATAGTAAAAAATTTGTTAAAATGATGTAACCTTTTTCACGGCGGATCGTTTACAAAGTGAAGAGTTACGAAATTGTACACTGGAGGTAGATCATGTCAGACAGAGATGAGTTCAAAAAAGATTTTGTTGATATTCTTATGAAAAAGGCTTTCAACTTTAAAGCACCGCCTATGCCGGATTTCAATGAACTTCAGGCAAAAGAGGGCAGAAGTGATTTTGACGAACTGATTCCGATGAATGACGACGAACTTGATTTTGTTAATGCTGCCGGCAACAGCGACAAATATGACGGTTCGGCTGATGATATCAGAATTGATTAGCAGAAGACAGAAGCAGGACAACTAACGCCTGCTGGAGATAAATTCGGATCTTCAGCAGGTTTCCCGGTTGACGTGCGAAATTCTGTTGTTTCTAATCTTCTCAAAACAGAAGGTTCATGCATTTTTTTTCTGCAAAGATTTATTTCTGTTGCAGTTTTTGTTTTTTTTACAATCTGTCAGACTCTGTTTTGTCTGTAATACCGCAGCAACGGAAGCGGTGTATTAAGGTTAAGGGGAACCGTTGATGATTTGTCATGCTGAAGCAGAGGATTTGCCTGCGATTCTTGAACTGCAGTATCTTGCCTACCGGTCCGAGGCAGAACTGCTCGGTAACTGGGATATTCCTCCCCTCAAACAGAAACTGTCCGAGGTTGAAGAGGAATTTCGCAAAGGCGTGTTCCTTAAACTTATCTTAGAAAACGATGCTATTGTCGGATCAGTTCGGGCCGTTGAAAAGGACGGTGCGGTGCAGATCGGAAAACTTATGGTACATCCGCAGTTCCGTCGTCGCGGATATGGAAGAATGCTTCTTTCAGCCATCGAAGCTGAATTTGCCGGTAAACGCTGTGTTCTGTTTACTAGTACCAGAAGTGTAAACAATATCCGGCTTTATGAGAGTGCCGGATATAGAATTTTTGAAATCAGAACGATCAGTCCTGAACTTCAGTTTGCGTATATGGAAAAACAACTTTGATTAGTTGGTGGTTTCTGAGGAAATAGTTTGGTGCTAAATTTTCTCTTCAGAATTTTTTCGTTAGACTTATGCCTGTTTTTTGTTTCTATCTATCTCTTTCTTTCCTCTCTAATGTTTAGGAACGTCGTTCCCTGAGAGTAGAAATAAAGTTTTTGCCTCAATGCACCCATGATGTCAGTCAATCTACAACTCTTACGGTATTATAGGCATTTGCATACCTGTTAAAGTGAAGAGTCGCTATGGCTCCGATGTACTGATGCTCGAACCGTGATCTGATGAGCTGGCTCTTTAATCCTTTATTAGTTTCTCAAGGGTATCGAAAAGAGCAGTTGGATCCACAGGTTTGGATAGGTGTGCATTCAAACCAGCCTGCATGCTGCGCTGCACATCTTCGTCAAAAGCATTGGCTGTCAGAGCTATGATCGGGATTTGCTTTGCATCATCGCGATCCATAGCCCTGATTATTCTTGTGGCTTCCAGTCCATCCATCTCCGGCATACGCATGTCCATAAGGATGGCATCGTAGTATCCTGCCGGATGCTGCGCGAATTTATCTACGGCAATTTTCCCGTTCTCGGCGGTATCGACTTCAATTTCTCGCATACTCAGAATCATAGCCATAATTTCTATATTCACAACCAGATCCTCTGCTAGCAGTATGCGGCGGCCCTTAAGATCGGCACGGTTGTTGAGAAGCGATGCATTTTTCTTCCTGAAAGCCTCCATGAACTGATCCAGCACATTGCCGGCAAAGAGCGGTTTTGCTACAAAGGTATCCACACCGGCATTTATCGCTTCATCGGCCACCTCATCCCAATTGTACGATGTCAGGATGATGATTGGTGTATCATGTCCCACAACGGAGCGGATTTTCCGGGTTGTTTCCACGCCATCCATACCAGGCATTTTCCAGTCTATAATAAGAAGATCATAGTCAATGTTCCGCGCGTGGTGCAGTTTTACCATCTCAATGCCTTTTTCGCCAGATTCAGCCACGTCACAGCTTATTCCGACCTGACCGAGGATGATCTGTGCGTGTTCCAATGCAATCGGATCATCGTCGATTACAAGTACATTCATCTCATGAAGATTCTCTTCACCGGTTTCGATGCCCACGTCCTTGTGATCTGACTCGCCAAGCGTAACAGACACGGTAAACGTCGTGCCGACGCCCTTTTGGCTTTCAACCTCAATGGTTCCGTTCATCAGATCAATAATACTCTTGGTAATCGGCATACCAAGACCGGTGCTTCCGTACTTATTTGTGGAAGAGGAATCCTCCTGGCTGAAAGCATCAAACATTCGCGGCAGATATTCCTTACTCATGCCGATGCCTGTATCACTGATAGTTAGTTTCAAAGTGGCTTTTTTATCAAACCGATGTCCCTCTTCAATCAGGAAAGTTACGGTACCGCCTTCAGGCGTAAACTTGACCGCATTTCCCAGAATGTTGATCATGATCTGTTTGATTTTCATCTCATCGCCAACGTAATAGTCATCGATCTTCCCGATGGTGCGGCAGGCGTAATGCAGTCCCTTATCCCTGCATTGCCCGCTGATCATGGTATTGACCTGTTCCAGACATTTGGAGAATGAAAATTCCTCGTTCTTAATGATCATCCTGCCGGATTCGATTCTGGACATATCAAGAATGTCATTTATGATTTCCAGCAGGTGCTGGGCGGAGGCACCGCTTTTTTTCAAATATTCCTTCACCTTATCTGACGCTGTAGGATCATTCATGGCGATGCTGTTCAGACCTATGATGGCGTTCATCGGTGTGCGTATTTCATGGCTCATATTGGAGAGGAAGGCTGTCTTTGCCTTGTTGGCAGCTTCCGCTGCCGCCAAAGCATCATTGAGCATATGCTGTTCAGCTATTTCCGCACGTGTTTCTGCATCAACATCTGTGAAGCCGGCACTGATGCTGTGTACAATATGATCCTCGCGATCTTCCGGATGACGTACACCGGCAAATCGTAAAGCCTCATAGGAAACATTATCGTTTACGTTGATCATATAACGGTAGGAAACAACCTGTTGCGATTTTAATCCTTCCCTTATGGCATCAGGCTGGATAAACCGCATGAATTCCTCCCGATATTCCGGCAGAACATATTGATCGCAATAAGCAGTGAAGGCTTCGAGGTAGTTGAAATGCTCTCCTGAACGGAAGCTGTGCATATCGGATCGGGCGTGATAGCATACACCAGCATTCCTGTCCAACTCTATGTAATAGACACTGCGGAAATCTGAGGACAGCGCTGTGATCATCCGTGACTGTTCCTCCTGTTGAGCTTGCTGATCCAGCAGTTGCTGCTGCAGGGCAAGCCGCTGCTCCATATTCTGCTGCTTGATCCGGTTCTCTGCGTCAGACATCTCTTTTTCCAGTTCGAGTTTCGAGTTTTTTCTCATCTGGCTTATGATGAAGGAAAACATGAATGCCAGCACCAGAATCGCCAGCGTCGATTGGATTATGCTGCGCTGGATGATACCGTTTGAGATAGTATTGATTCTCTCGCTGATTACACTTTCCCGGATCAGATAGGTAAGCATCCAGTCGGTACCTTTTATAGGTATATAGTCAATCGTTTCCGGAACCCCGTTGTAGGTGAAGGATGCCAGACCCTTACTGCCTTTGCTGAAGTCCTGCCTGACGTTTTGTGCTGAATACCCCTCTTCAAACTGAGCCTGCTTCAGCGCCTCCAGAAGATTGTCTTCCACGGCAAGTCCGCCCAGCACGGTGTTGGAGAGTGCAACTCCATCCGACGTGTAGATGTTACAGAAGGTCGTTTCTGAATTCTGTGATGTCATGGAAACGTCCTGCAACAATTTATTCATGTCAATTTCCATAAAACAGGCAACCAGCGGTTTCCCGTCAATGGAAAGCCCGTGATCCCGGATCGGCACGGCAATGACGGCCTGCTTATCCTGAGTATTTCCTCTTTTGATTGAAATTTCCGGCTCGGTAAGGGTCTGGGGATCAAATTTGTAATTATCGATGTCGTTCTGAATACCTTCATCTGCTGTATATACCAGTCCGTCTGAATCGACGAATGCGAAACGCTTAAGATTGAAGAGCCGTTTCATATTCCGCTGATAGGCCCGTATATGATCAAGATCTTTCAAATCTTCTTTATTGATCATTCCGACTGCAATTTTAATTACCTTGATGTTGTCATTCAGTTTCCCTTCAACAACCTGTTCCCGTCTTACGGCCAGTTCGTCCAGATACATGCGACTGACTGTTCGAACAGCATCGATTGTATCGTTATGGGCATAGCGGCCCATATTGATTGTTCCGCTAACCATGATGGCGGCTAGAATAACACATCCTGCGATTGTAATTAGAGCAGTGAGGGTTGTTTTCCCATTCTTCATACTTGTACACCTCCGGTCAGGGAACGCCAGAACCTTTTGATACGGACTTGAACCAGTCATTAGGAACTGACGACTACCTTGCATTCCATTGTGCCTATTTGGATTTCTACTTCTTCACATTACCAGAGAAGCTGACGGAATTTTCATTTTTACTATTTTTACTATCGGCGGAATTTGCCGCCTCTTTGGCGTTTTCAAATCTATGTTCAATATCCAATTTTTTATCCACAACCGCATAAACCCCCATCAGCATCCGTACCTGCTCTGTAGAGGATTCATCCACAGTCAGGTTATCAGTCAGCCGGGTCAGTAGTTCACGGTAGTCTTCACGATGCGGACAATAGATCAGGAAAGTATTTTCGTTCTGGCGACCGCCGACACCTCCGAGTTCACGGGACAACATTCTCAAACGTTCGCCCAAGCTCCGTAACACTCTGTCGCCACAGGATTTGCCGCAGTGTTCGCAAATATCCCGGTAGGTGGCTACCTCTACCGCCAGGGCATCCATCGGAGCATCCCAATCGTTCTGATCGAACATCTTTACATACCGGAAGAAATAGTCAATATTGAACAGAGTGGTGAGTTTGTCCCTCTCAGTGGCGCGAATAATATCGCGATCTTCTGCCAGTTCGATACACTTGTTAACCTTAGCGCGTACGATTTCCCATTTCGGATAAGGTTTAGGAATAAAGTCCATAACGCCAAGATTGAGACATTCCATCTCGGCATCCTGATCGGCAGTCATAACGATGACAGGGATATCCCGGAGCTCATCATCGTTTTTCATGGTTTTAAGTACTTCGATACCATTTAGCTGAGGCATCAGCAGGTCGAGCATAATCAGCGCCAGATCGTTTTTGTGGATGCGGATCTGTTCCAGCGCCTCATAGCCGTTAGATGCAAATACCAGATCATAGCTGCTGCTCAATGCAGTACCGAGCATTTCCCTGTTGATTAACTCGTCATCAACAATAAGCACTTGACGTTTTACCTTGATAATGCACTGCTGTGTCTTTTCAACGACTTCCGTTTCCTTATCGGATTCATTGTCCCGGATAACTGCTCCCATACTTTTGAGAAGTTTTTTCTCTTCATACATCAATTCATCGGCACGATGGAAAACATCGTGGGTACTCTTATCCTCTCCGGGACAGAAATCAGAGATCCCCCCTGAAATCACAGCGCCGCCGGCAGTGATGTGAGCCAAAGATATGTCATGGAGTGTGAGCATCAGATCCTTTCTGATGGTGTAGTCCGTGCCGGTCAGAATCACAGTAAATTCATCACCGCCAACACGGTAGACAGGACTGTGCTGGAATATCTTGCATACCATCCTGCAGGCTTCCTGGATATAATCGTCGCCGGCTTTGTGACCGTAGGTATCATTAATTTTTTTCAGTCCGTTAACATCACATACTGCCACAGCAAACTCTTCGACAATTCCTGATTCAATATCCTGATTGAGCTCTTTCTCTTTCTGCAGGTAGGCGAACTTACTCCGGACGCCGGTCATAGGATCTTTCTCTGAGAGAGATTTCAGCCGGTCTCGCTCCTTTTTTTCCTCATCTATGGATTCCACCAGCAAAAGAACCTGTACCACCTTGCCTTCGGCATTCCTTGCGGCAGAAAGGAAGCGTGCTCTGCACCAGATGTTCTGAATATTAATATACTCTACGGTCACAGAGTCGGTATTCTGAAGCCGTTCGGCGATAGTGGAGAGATCCATGAAGGCGTTTATAGTGCCTTTGAATATTTCGTCTACGTATTTATCACAAACCTCCCGCAGTGCACTGTCGGCGCCTTTCTGGCTGGAACCGACTGCATGGTTTGTATCATCATCAAGCCCCCTGTGTATGGTACGGATACTGTCGGTAAGCAGGTCAATATCGTGAATCGATATATACATGTCATCAAGGGCAGCCAGCTGGGTATTCTGGATAGAAATTGCCAGATTTTTTGAACTGAGGTTATAGAATACCGCGATAAATACCGCTACTTCCAGCAGTGTTAGTATAATCAGAAGAACGAGAATTATCTGTAGAGGCCGGTAAAACTCGGCAGTATTCACCAGGGAGGCACAGTACCATCCACCCTCCAGACTTTCGGCATAAATCATGTATTTCTGATCGCCGTACTGCAATTCGAACTGATGCTGTCCGTCAAAATACAAGGAATGAACGACAGAGGAACCGAGAGAACCTTTCTCCTCCAGATAATTTTTACCTAATTCCTTCGGGTCGGAATGCGCAATAACCAGACCGTTTTTGTTGAGTACAAAGCAGTAACTGTTCGGGGTTTGTCTCGCTATTTCCTCTGTGATTTTTTGAATCTGCTCCAATGAAATATCCAGTGCAAGAACGCTGACCCCATCGTTCAACCGGGTGGCCAAAGTCATCATGATAGTGTGGGTGTAAGCATCCAGATAGGGACTGACAAAAGTAATCTGGCTGTTATCAGCCATGGTTTCCCTATACCAGGGCCGTTCGGTGGGGACGAAATCCTTATCCGGAATCCAACCTATTCCGTCTACATACTCGCCGTTTACCCAGCCGTAAAGACCGGTATAATCCTGATCAATCGAGTCCTTAATGCTCTGGGATTCATTGGTGAGATAGTTCAGTATCTCACTGTTCGGAAGGGCTTCTTTGATCATGTTGTTGATCACGTTGCTTGCTAGAAAAACGGTGTTCTTTCGAACCATAAGATAGTGGTCAAAGGACTCTGCAGACTGCAGTGCATTTACCTCACCTTGAAGAACAATGCTCGCTTTTGTGGAATTGTAGAGCTTGATTCCACCTGCAAAAGTAGCAGCAACCGTAAGCAAAAAAACAGTCAGAGCAGCTATGATACTCTTGGTGCCGATATTTTTGAATACATCTAGAATATGTGACCATTTTTTCATATCTTTCCTTCCTATCTTCTTGTTTTTTCTTATAGGTTAGCACCATATCATAGCCAATCTTTTACACGGGGTTATCAACTTATTATTGACGATCTGCTTTCGGCCGTTAGTGATATGGTTCACATATGGAAGATCTACATCGATCCTTTTGGCAGGTATGCCTCATGTCATCAACACAACATTTTATGACCTGTCTTATTCATAGGACTAGCCGTTTAAAATTACTGTGTCTTACCTTCCTGCAGTTGTTTTTGATTTTTTACCGGTATCGATTCTGCAGTTGTGCGGCAGTATAGAGCTTTGCGTGTAAAGGAACCTTTTTTCTATGTTTCTGGAAATAAAAAAGGAGCGCTCTCTCATCAGATGCTGATCTAGATTGTTATGTGTTGAGTGGGGCATCCATGCAGCAACGAGCGGAATTATCCCCGCGATCTTTTTTCCTTCTAATCAAATTAGGTGACTGTCCTATCTTTTTATGTTCCGGTTCCTGCAGTCTGTGAAAAAACATATCAAATGTGAGGAAATACATCATCGCAAGGGCTAACTGTTGTGCTTTTCTGACAGATTGGATTTTCTACATGAACTTCCGTTTCGAAAAGTTATAACCTTCTAATGTTATGCGCTATCTCGTTGTTTATATTTTGATTAACTGATAGTAAAATAGAATGTAAGATTTAAATTTGACAGGTGTCGTCCCGGGTTTTTTCTGGCATTTTCGGGATCACTCCTTAGGAATGTTTATGGCTAATCAGTTTGAGCTTGTACTGCAGAAAAATTACGAGGAACTTCAGTTAAGAGGTAAAAGCGGCTGCTACTTCGTTGATGTTGACGATGAAGGCCGGTTCCGCTCTCTTGTTGAAAAGTTCTGCCGCGAACACAGCATTGACAATGCGGTCAGGTTACAAATACTGCCATCCAACCTGTCTGATCCTCTGATCCTGATAGTATCAATCCTTAAAAAAATAGCTGAAACCTTCTATAAAGGTGATGCTGAAGAGTATTTCGCCAATTATCGCGAGAATCATCCGGAAACAGCCGGTATCATTGAACTGTTTACGGGCAGTGCCTGTGAGGAGCTGGAGTTTCCGCTGAAGGATGAGATCAGATATAAGCAGAGACTTTATCAGAGTACTTTTACCAAAATTTTTTACGAACTGGTAAAGGGCTGTGATTCTCCGGTTATTTTTGTTTCTGGATTTCAGTATGCCAGTTATTCCTTTCTTTCCTTCTTTACCGAATTTATCAAGAGTGAACAGAATGATCGCAATTTTCTGATCTTCAGTTCCTTCTGTTCAAGCAAACGTCCGAAAATCAAGAACGGTAAAAATCTTTGGACCAAATGGATCTGGGAACTTGAGTGTAACGGAAAACTGCTGCACTGTGATCTTAATGATGAACGGGTACTGCCACCGGCCGAATGGCCTTCTCATGAACCAGACCGTGAACTGGGTGTGAATGTTACAGTTTCACTGGATAAAGCAGAAGAACTGATTAATCATGTATGTTTCAATGAGGCTCTGCAGCTGCTGTATCGTATTTATGATTTGGTAAATGAAAATTATGAACCTTCGATCCGCATCCGTATGAATCTTCTGCTGGGACGGGCCCAGCTGTTCAGCGGTTTCAATGAGGAGGCACTGATCAGTTTTGACCGCCTGAACGATATTGCCCAGAAGCTCAATGACGAACGTAATCTGTGTATTTCAAACATGGAACTTGCCTATACCCATGTGTTCAGGGGTGATTACCTTACTGCGCAGCGCTATGCAACTTATGCGCTTAAATATGCGCAGAGTTTTGCGGGAAATCTTCCGATCAAGGCGCAGTTCTGCGAATTTGTGACCATGGATCTGGCGGCAGTTCCGTATCCTCTTGAAAGTATGCAGAAACTTCTGCTTGATCTGCAGATTAACGATCTCTATCGTGAACGCACATACGTGCTGAGCAAACTGTTCTCGCAGGAACCTTTTTACCCGACCGTGTTTACTCCGACCGTGTGTCTGAATTTTGTCAATGAGTCGATAGATCTTGCAAGACAGCATAATCTTCGTCTGCTGCTGGCCGGAGCATATCACGGTAAGGGTGTCATCTATGTGAAACTCGAGCAGATTGACAATGCTATAAAATGCTTCCTTGAGAGTGAGGAAATCCGCATCGGACTCGATATTCCGAGTGAACTTGCCAAAATTAAAAACGGGATCGGATATCTGTACTGCGTTAAAGAAAATTTTGAAAAGTCGCATGCATACTATCTTGATGCCATGCGTACCGTAATTAATCTGTGCGATCTGGCTGAGATTTCAAGTTCTCTGTTCAATTTGGCATGGCTTTATTTCCAGATTGGCGAGTTTCAGGGAGTGCTCAGTGTTCTTAAGACTTTGTCTGAAATCCTCAAGGTAAAAAATACCAAATATTTTCCGTTCCGCAATCTGCATGATGTGTTCCTGCTGCAGGGACTGGCTTATTTTTCCCAGGGAATGTATGTTCATGCAGGTCAGATGATTGAGAACAGTCTCAATCTTGATATCCCGGTTTCATTCCAGGGAAGTCTGCTCAGACCTGTTCTTCGGGCTCTTATTGCCACGGTATATCATGAGAAGGAAAAGACCGAGCGGTTCCTGGCCGAAGCCGACGAAGCCTGGAATCAGACCCGCGGTCAGTTAAGCCCGCTTCATGATATTCTGCTGATGAGATGTCATATATATATCTATCGCTGCTGGAATGAGCATGAAAAAGCCTATCGGGAACTGAAAACTGCAGTGGCGTTCTGTAAAGAGCACAACTATACTCTGGCGCTGGATGCGCTGACTCTGGCGTGGACCAGACAGGCTATTCCGCAGTTTTCTGATATTAATTTTGCTGTGCCAAAGGTTGAACTTACCGAAATCCTGTTTATTATCAGTCAGGAGCGGAATGTTAAAAATCTGCGCCAGCAGGTATACGGAATGCGGCTGTGCTCGCTGTTGCAGCAGATGACCACCAGATCGGATGATCTTGCTTTCATTTCATCTGAAACGCTGCGACTTCTGTGTATGCATTACAATGTTCAGGCCGGCCTGGTCTATGTTGAAAGAGAGGAGAGGAAGAATTCCTCCGGCGGTAATGTCGAGGTTATCGCGACCTACAATCAGCTTAAGAATTTTATGATCGACTATCCTAATCTGGAGTCTTTCATCCGTGAAAACCGGAATAAACCGGAACTGGTCTACCGGAAGGTTAAGATCAAGGATCAGGAGCTCAGTTCAGTACTGCTGCTGCCGCTGCTTGATTCCAAAAAACTGCTGGGTCATATCGTCCTGACTACCAATATCGGTGATTTTGATGTTGATGACAACCAGCTTGATACTCTGCGTTTTGTTGCCAATCTGCTGGCGTCAAAGGTGGTAAATATAAACCAGCGTGAAAAGCTCATCAAACTCAGCACCAGGGATCAGCTGACTGGACTGCGCAACCGCCAGTATTTCCAGAGCAGACTTTCCAAGGTGAGACATCTGTCATCATGCTGTCTTGCCTTCATCGATCTTGATAATTTCAAATACTACAATGATACCTTCGGTCACGATGTCGGAGATCAGCTGCTGATTTGGTTCTCTGAACTGCTGACGTCGGTGGAGAACCGGAAGATTAAGGTATGTCGCTGGGGCGGTGATGAATTTCTGATCCTGTTCAGTGATGTTCCGCGGACTGAAGTTATGCAGATCATGCAGTCGCTAAGGTTGAGACTTGGGGCCAAAAACGGTTTTGTGGTAGAACTTACCAAACTTCTGAACAGACCGATTATGCTTCCGCGCGAATTCTATCTTGATTTTTCCGCCGGTGTCTGTGTAGCTGAAAATATGGAGGAATCCATAGATCCTGCGGTTCTGCTCAAAAAGGCTGATGACAGTCTCTACCTAGTAAAACGTACCGGCAAGGCGCAGATTGTAAGCTGTGGTTATAAATGACAAATGAAAAAAATACCTTCCTTGAAACTTTGTCCGAGCTTGCTGTCAGCTACAGCTGCTGTGAAAAGGTCCGTGTTCAGATCTGTGGTGATAGGGCGGAGCTAAGCGGATTTCTTATCAGTATCCCAAAGCTCGATCTGCACAGTGAGTTCTGTAAATCGGCAATGATCGGATTTTTGATCCACGAGTGCGCACATCTGCGATTCACCGATTTTGAAAGTTTTATGCCCATTGCTTCAGATCCGTGTCTGTGTGCTGTCGCCAAGATCCTTGAGGATATCAGGATTGAAAGAAGGATTGGCCTCTACCATGAGATCCCCTGCAATGAAAATGCTCTGTCCGATGCTCTTCTGTATATGGTTCGCAGCGGCAGAATGTCTTTTGATATAAAGAAAAAAGGCTGGGATCTTGCGCACTGTTTTCTTCATTTCTACATGCGCAGCAGATTTCTTAAACAGAAAGAGATTGCGCAGCCGGCTGAACTGTACGAACTGCTGGTAAAACGTCAGCTGCCTGAACTGTATGAAGATCTTACCCAGGCTCTCGGCTGTCCGGATGATCCTGAATCAGCATTTAACAGATGCGCCCATACCTCCCATGTGATTAAGCTGGCCAGAACGCTGGTGGATATCATCATTGATTATACTGATGTAAGCGAGAGTTATTCCCGTGAACATCTGCCGGATGAACTGGATCTGTCTCTTGATTTCGATTATCCGCATTTCGGTCTCAGAAAACCTGCCTCTCCTGATTTTGAAAGGGAGGATCCGAATGAACATCCTGATACAGCCAACTGCGATCTGCTCCCTGATATTTCGCATTTCAATGCATGTCCTCTGACTCATGACGAAACGGCAGGGCAGGGCGAATAGGTGGGTGAATTGAACAGATGTCTGTTCTGAATCCTGTTTCATTATGTTGAAATCCATCACTTTTCTTTATCAAATTTGGTTTTTGTCTTCAAAAGTATAGTAAAATCAAGTTATCGTCTTTAAGGACGGGATAATTTTTTAGATTAATTTTTTGTTAAGGGGTATATAAAATGGCGGAAGAAGTAGCTAATAAAGCTGCTGAAGAAGCTGCAAAGGAACCTCAGAGTGTTGAAGTTCTCAACAGTTTCATAAGTGATCCTGTCGGATATGTAACTGCACATCAGGATGCAATCATTTCTGTATGTACAAATTTACTTTATGCGATACTGATCCTGGTTATCGGTTGGCTGGTTGCCAAGGTTTTCGGCGGTATTACCAACAAGGTTCTGAGTAAGGCAAAGGTTGAGGTTACAATCGCCAGATTTGCCGGTCAGCTAGTTAAATATGCGATCCTTGCATTTGTTATTACTGCTGCCCTCGGTAGACTCGGAATTGAAACCGCATCATTCATAGCAATCATCGGTGCCGCATCCTTTGCTGTAGGTATGGCTCTGCAGGGTTCTCTGTCAAATTTTGCTGCCGGTGTGTTATTACTGATTTTCCGTCCTATCAAAGCCGGTGAATATGTTAATGTTGCCGGACAGGAAGGTGTGGTTCAGGAAATCACCATTTTTACCACCGCTCTTCTGAGTGTTGACAACAAAATGATTGTGATCCCTAACAGTGCAGTCGGTTCAGGTACCATTATCAATTTTTCCAGAGAAGAAAAGAGACGTGTTGATTTCAACTTCTCTATAGCTTACGGTTCAGATATTGAAACCGCCAAAAAAGCTCTGCGTCAGATGTTTGAAGCTGATGACCGTGTAATCAAGGAAGACGGTATTACCACTGTTGTTTCCGCACTCGGTGAATCTGCAGTTACCATTCACTGCCGTGTATGGGTTAAGAGTGCAAACTACTGGGATGTGTTCTTTGACGGAAATGAAAAGGCACTTGCAGCACTCGGCAAGGCGGCTGTAGAAATTCCGTACAGAACAATTTCTGTTATCAATAAGAAATAACTTCAACAGTTAATTTCCTTTCTTCCGGCGGCGGTCCTTCGAAAGGACGCCGCCGTTTTCATTTGTAACGATCAACTGTTGTAAAATATTAAAATTGCATGTATACTGTCATTATGTTACATGATTTATTATTGCTTTAGTGCGATATGCATGCTATGTTATCTGTATGACTTTAAATATCGCTGTTGTTTATTTGTAAATATATTAAGGTAGATGGAATGCGCATTCTGGTTTTGATGAGAGGTTTGCCCGGTTCTGGTAAATCAACATGGATCAGAGAAAACGGCCTGGAACCGTATACTCTGTCGGCGGATAAGCTGCGTCTGATGTACTCTGCACCTGTATTAAATCAGTGTGGTGTACTGGATGTTTGTCAGAAGAAGAACACGCTGGTATTCAAGACACTTATGGAAATACTCAGCGTCAGAATGAACAACGGTGATTTTACAATTATCGATGCCTGTCATATCAGTGAATCGGATTTTCAGAAATATCGTGATCTTGCAAAGAAATACCGTTACAGAGTTATTGCTGTTGATTTTTCAGACGTTCCTCTTGAGGAATGTAAACGGCGCAACGCTCTCAGGGATGAAATGAATGTCCTTGATGACTCGACGATCGAACGAATGAACAGCAGGATGAAACAGACCGTGATCCCGAGCTGGATCCAGTGTTTCAGTCATAATGAACGAATTGTTCTGTAAAGCTTTTTCCTTTTTTCGGTTTTTCCAATCTGTATCTAGTATTTAGGAAAAACCCAAGTTTACGAGGTTTTTATTATGGACGCAAATTGCGTTATTTCACTTGCTCCGGCTGATTATAACCGGTATGCGAAAATTATTGTAATAGGGGATATACACGGCTGTCATACTGTCCTGAAGGAAGCACTTGGAGAAATAAATCCGGACTGGCTGTATATTTTTGTCGGTGATTATCTGGACCGGGGTGTGGAGAACCGTGAGGTTCTGGAATTCCTGGTGTTGAATTACAACCGAGAAAATTTTATTTTTCTTGAAGGAAATCATGAGGCGGCTCTGCGCAGTTACGCTGAGGATGAGAAATACAACGGTACGGTGTTCACCTACAAAACTGTGCCGCAGATCAGTTCTGTTCCAAAGAGGGATATCCGTCAGTTCTGCCGCAGGTTAAGGCAGTGTGCCTATTTCACCTACGGTGACAACACTTTCCTGGTGTGTCACGGGGGGATCCCTACCGTTCCGCCGGCCGGCCTTCTGACGGTGTCTACCTCAGCAATGATTGAAGGTGTGGGAAGTTATGAGGATTATCTACCGGTGGCCGCCGCATGGCATGAAAGACAGCCTGAAAATTTTATCCAGATTTTCGGACACCGCAACACGTTAAAATCGGAAACCAGGCTGTTTCCGAATGTTTACTGCCTTGAAGGAAAGGTCGAACTTGGAGGGGAACTAAGAACGGTGGAGATCTCCGGGGATGGTATCAGAACCTGTGAATACAGTAATAAGGTTTTTGATCCGATCCTTGCCGCCGATGTCCCTGATCTGATCAAAAGGCTCAGACAGAATAAATATATTGTTGAAAAGAATTTCGGCTGTATTTCTTCTTTCAATTTTTCCGACAAGGCCTTTGAACGTGGAATATGGAACGAGCAGACCATAACCGCCAGGGGACTGTTCATTGATGTATCAAATGGAAATATAGTCGCCCGCGGCTACCGCAAGTTTTTCAATATAGGCGAGCGTGAGGAAACCAGACTTGAGACTCTTGAAAAAACTATGAAGTTCCCTGTTCAGCTGTACATCAAGGAGAACGGGTTTCTTGGCATGATGTCTATGTACAACGGTGAACTGTTTATCACCTCCAAGTCCAATCCAACCTCCACCTTTGCCGGCTATGCCAGGGATCTTGTTGAAAAGTGCTGCACCAGACTGGAGTACCTGAAGGACTATCTGGCAAAGAACAATGTGACTCTGCTGTTTGAGTGTATTGATATAGAAAACGATCCGCATCTTATCCGCTATCCGCAGAACAGGCTCGTGCTGCTTGATATCATTGATAATGAACTGGAATTCAGACATCATTCCTATGAGGAGTTGAAAGAACTGGGGGAAAAGGCAGGAATTGAGGTGAAAAAGGATGCCGGCACCATAGGCTGTTTCAGCGATTTCAGCAACTGGTATAAGAGTCAGATGGCCGAGAGTCTTGATCCGGGGATTAGTCATCTTGAAGGGTATGTCATTGAGGATGCATCCGGTTTTATGGTAAAAATCAAGCTTCCTTTCTATTCCAAATGGAAGTATATGAGGTCTGTTGCCGGACTTGTTTACAATAATACACCGCCGCGCAGGACTCTTAGCAAACATGCACAGCGGTTTTACAGCTGGCTGACCAGGAAAGTGGAGGAGGGGCTTCCGAGGAAGAGTATTATCGATCTGAGAGATCTCTATTTTACTGAAACCGGTGATCGCTTTGATGATTAGGAGAGATCTGCACGGAAACTGATCAATCATACTGCGGGGGAGGATTGTTGAGTTTACCTGTTCCCGATCCCGAATTTTGTTATCTTACAGGCTGTAACTGATCTTAATCGGTTACAGCCTGAATATTTCGATCCTGCGTGAAATTATTTCAAAAGTTCAATTTCCTGATCGGTCAGTCCGTATATTTTATTTATTTTAATATTAATTTCAGAATGTATTTTATTTATTTCATTATCGCTGAGATTATTATTAATTATTTGATCGATCTTATTTATAAAATATTTCTGATCTTCGATATTAATTATTTTGATCGGAATTGTTTCAAGCTGTGATCTTAAAACTTTCACCGCCTTGAATTTTTTCTGATAAATAAAATTGGCAATATCGGAATTTAATATTGCTAATATATATTTAATATTCAGATTATTGAATTTAGGAATTAATATATTTGCACTGTTTAATGACAGTGTTTTTTTATTATCATAGGAAAAAATTAAATTTTTATTAATAAATTTGTAAAATAATTTTTCAGGGGCACGGTAATACAGATCCTGGGCTACCTGCTGATATAATTCTCTTTTATATGTAATATAATTTAAATTTTTATGATTTATTTTATATTTATCAATATTAATACCTTTTAATATTATTTCATTATTTTTATTTTTTTCCTTTTCCAGAAAACGGCTGTTGTTCCCGGTTACAATTCCAAGTGCCCAGTCCGCATTTCCCGCCAGGGAGGTACAGTTTTCCTCCGCAAATATTTTATTAAGAAGACGGTACTGATCTTCATTGATCAGCAGATCGAATTCATTCTCGAATCTTCGGTTCTGTTCGATGGTGAAATGAGTTTTCCCTGTAGTGTAGATTGTGGCATTGCTGCAGCGCAGAATTTGCGGATTGTCGTTCAGCGGCTCTTTTCTTACGGTAAGTATTATGGACGGACATGATACATTGTTGAACTGTTCACCAAGCACCAGGCAGCTGCTCACTGATGAATGAAGCGCAATCAGTTTTCTTACCGGCAGGTGGGTATATACCCGGAGAATACTTTCCGGGATGACAAAACTCAGATAATCCCCGGTTCGCATCAGACTGAGACTTTTTTCAATAAACATCGCAAAGGATTCCACGTTCATCGGAGATGCGCATTCAAATATTTTGCTGAAAGCTATTTTTTCCGGCAGGGTGTAGGAAGCGCCCCAGGGTGGATTTCCCAGAACCACCAGCGGACCGTCTGCGTTAATGTCGTTGATTTCACCGAATCTGTTCAGGAGGTAGTCGGAGCAGAAAATACGCTTCTGCAGCTCCGGCAGCGGTATGGACGGGTACTTGAGAAGAACATTGATTCTGCAAAGCACAATGGCATGTTTATCAAGATCCGCCCCCCAGATTTTCTGCCACGGGATCAGATCGGGAAGATTGAGAATAAAATTTCCGCTGCCGCAGCATGGATCAAAATATCTGATCTCGCTGTCAATCATTCCTGTTTCAGCAAGGTTGGAAATCATCCGGGACACGATTCTAGACGGTGTATAGTAGATCCCTGATTTTTTCCGATCGCTCATGCTTGATATCGAGATGTACAGACATCCCAGCAGATCCTCTCCGTCCTCGTATACATACATCTGGTTGAACAGCTGCGGGTAGGTATTGATAAATTCAACCGCCGCCTCGGTACAGGTGATTAACGGATCGATCAGCTGAGTGTAGCCGTCCATATTCAGTCTGCCGCCGAGATACAGTTTCAGCAGATCGAAAGAACGGCTGAAGCACATTCCGAGTCGCTGGTTGAGAAGTTGAAGAGCGCATTCGGCCACTATCAGATTGATCTGCTGCTGGTTCAGAGTAATAGCGTATTCGTTGTTGATGAGTTCGAATATTTTTTCGATAGTCTGCTTGTTGGCTGAATATTTAATCAGATAACTGTCATAAAAATCGATCCCTTCCTTGTAGGTTTTGTTGCGTCTTGATTTGAGCCTGCTGTTATCCTGATTTTCGAGTTCCTTCATCAGCGTCAGAATATTATTGCGATAGAAAAAATATTTATTTTTATAAATTTTATCAGGATTTATTTTTTTTAATTTAACCCACAGAACCGCAGTATCGGGAGAAATGTGAACGGCGTTGGCCAGTGCATGTATATCGTAGAGCTCATTAACATTAAATAATAAATGTTTATTTTTATTTAAATAATCAATTGATGATGCTGGAATAAAAATATCCTCGTCAATAATCTGTCCGTTCTGAATAATATTTTTGGTGAGAAGTTCAATTATCTGGCCGGTGGTAAGATTCAACAGACCGGCTGCTTTATCTATGGTTAAAAATTTCATTATATTAATTCTGTTTAAATTTGTTAATTTTGTTAATTTTGTTTTTATATAAATATTTAATTTATTTTTTATTTAAAAATTAAATTTATATTTATTTTAAATTTATAATAAATTATTTTGAAGCAGTGTTTAATTTCATAATTCTGTAAATCTGTCTGGTCACAAATTTTATTCTCTGTTCTGTCAGAGCCGCATCTGTGACAAGGGATTTTTCATACACTTTGTTCAGAGTGGCAAAAACTGCTGTGAAGGGATTTCCCTGCAGCAGATCAATGTCAGTTTCGGTCTGTCCGCAGATCCCGATTACCGGTATATTTTTTCTGCGCGCACATGCGGCAATATAGCCAGGTCCCTTTCCCATCAGTGTCTGACTGTCGATAGAACCCTCCCCGGTGATGACGAGATCGCACCGGTCAAGTTTTCGCTCCAGCTCCTGGATTCTTAGAATCTCTTCGACCCCTGATTTAAGACGTCCGTTGAGTGCCCAGAGAATTGCGTATCCGAGTCCTCCGGCCGCACCGGCTCCCGGATCATTCTCTCTTCTGTATCCGGTTACTGAATCAACCGCACGGCTGTATCCGGTCATTCCTTTTTCGAGCTTTTGTACCATAGAGCTGTCGGCTCCTTTCTGCGGACCGAATACCGTTGCTGCTCCGTTTATCCCCAGCAGCGGACTGGTTACGTCACACAGACCGGTTATTTCCACGGAGGCTATTTTTTTCTGCAGTTCCAGGCAGTCCACCGAACCGATGTTCTCAAGAACCCCTCCGTTCATTATTTCTCTGATTACTTCTCCCTTATGATCCCTGAATACAGCCCCGGCGGCCTGGAGCATTCCGGTACCGCCGTCCACTGACGCGGAACCTCCGAGAAAAATGTTGATTTTCCGGCTTCCGAGCTCGATGGCGCGCAGAAGCTGCTGACCTAGACCGTAGGAGGTTGTCCTGAGTGGATTTCTTTCTTCAGGAGCCAACTGCGGAAGACCGTCGGTGGTCGCAGTTTCCAGCCACGCTTCTCTAGTTTCAGTATTATATATGAACCGGCTTTCAATCTCCCGTGCCAGCGGATCGAGAGTTTTCATCCGTTCTGTAACGCAGTCCGGCATGCTACCGGGAACGCTTAAAGAACCTTCTCCTCCGTCGGCCATGGTACAGGTTGAAATTTCAATCTGCGGATCCAGAAGTCTTAACTGTTCTGCTACGATGTGGTTCAGACTGTCAGAAGCAAGACAGCCTTTGAATGAGTCGATGGCGATGAAGATTTTCATAATTACTCCCTAACCGATGTCTCTATTATACAGCAGTATACATCCGGCCGCAGTCTGAATATATTATGTCGGAACTGTCAGCCGCCTGTGCTTAAAACAGGTTCGCTGTTGTTTCAGCCTGCGGGCTTTTTGCGCTATAATAGTCCGGAATTTTTATGAAATTAATAAGGAAAACAATGGCGGAATCGGGGAATTGTAAACACTGTTCTAATCCAAACCATCAGGAGCTGATGTCTCACCTGAGAAGTGAACAGATTAATGATCATGATCTGGAAATGATTGCCATGTTTTTCAAATCGCTGGCGGATCCGACCCGCTGCAGGATTATCAATGCACTTGCGATGCATGAGAGGGTGGGGGTCTGCTGCCTGGCTGATCTGGTAGGCATGACCGTATCCTCTGTATCTCATCAGCTGAGTATTCTTAAACTTCAGCGTCTTGTTAAAAGCGAGAAGGAGGGTAGAAATGTATTCTATTCCCTCAGTGACCGTCATGTTCATGATGTATTTGTTACTGCTCTTGAGCATGTAAAAGAATAGTTTTTTTGTTTTTATTTGGAATTTGATTATGGATTATCAGAAAGTTTTGGGTCTCGGCGTTGCCGGTAATTTTGCAGGTCATCTTGAACAGGCAGGGGAAGCTCGGGATTTTGCTAATGTAAAGACAGCGGAAAAAAAAGCCCCTAAAGCTTTGTTTCCTTTTTATCTGCCTCAGAAAAAGGATTCTTTCCTCAGTGAATTTCCTTTAAGTATATCCTCGCTTGCAATACCTGAAGATGCAGACAGGGTTCAGATTGAGCCTGAAATCGGCATTGTATTTAAAATCAATTACGACGGTGTTTTTGTTTCTTCCATTGAACCGCTCTGGTTCGGCGCATACAACGACTGTTCCATCCGCCGTGAGGGTGCAAAGAAGATTTCTGAAAAGAAAAACTGGGGTGCAGATTCCAAGGGATATTCACCGGTATCAATCACAATTGACACTCTGTCTGAAGGTGGGGTTCTGGATAACTACCGTATCGCCTCCTTCCTTATCCGCGGTGAAGACTGTTATGAATACGGTATTGACAGTGCGGTAAGAGATTACAGCTATTTCCATGAAGATCTGATGAAATGGATTGTTGACCGCATGAACAACCAGGTTGACGAGGGTCCGATGGAGAATATCCACGAATATATCCTGGCCTGCGGCAAACCTGAGCACTGCCTGATTTCCATCGGTGCAACCCGCTATACCGAATTCGGTGAAAAGAACTATCTTAAGAAAGGTGATTTGAGCGTGGTTCTGGCTTATTCTGAAAAGGATTACACTCCTGAACAGATCAAGGCTTTGGTGTCTGAATTCAGATTTGCTGATATCAAGGGTTCTCTGCTGGTTCAGAAGGCAGTATAGGAGACTGCGATGGATCGTGATTTTCATGTGGGGGACTTTGTCCGTCATTTCAAGAGAGAGAAAGTTGATCAGTCAGGTAATGAATATCTGTATAAAATCCTGGCCTTTGCACAGCATACTGAAACCGGTGAAAAGCTGGTGGTCTACCAGGGACTTTATCCCCCGTTCAAAACCTGTGCCCGGCCGTACGAGATGTTTGTAAGCGAGGTTGATCGCGTCAAGTATCCTGATGTACGGCAGAAGTTCCGCTTTGAAAAGATCGAACATCCGGATTTTGTTTGAAATCATACCAAAAAGGTTGGTTTTATAGATCGTTTTTTTGCGAAAGAACAGCAGTTGATCTATAATTTATGCAGTTAATATAGTTGTGTACGGAACGCAGGTCCGGAAGAGCCGGCCGCGTTTCATTTTTATTTTGTAATCGGCAAGTACAATGAACATTCATGAATATCAGGCAAAGGCGATCTTTGCTAAGTGGGGACTTCCTGTTCTGCAGAATCAGGTTTGCAGTTCGCTTGAAGAGGTGGAGACTGCATATGCAAAAATAGCCAAAGACGGCAGAGCGGTGCTGAAGTGTCAGATCCATGCCGGGGGACGAGGCAAATCCGGTGGTGTTAAACTGGTATCATCTCTCGATGAGGCAAGGGAATTTACCCTGAAGTTTCTGGGGAGAAGCCTGGTAACCTTCCAGACCAACCAGAACGGTCAGCCGGTAAACAAGATCCTGGTGGAAGAATGCCGTGCCTATGATCGCGAACTGTACGTGGGTGTGGTTATCGACCGTTCAAGAGAACGCATGGTCTTTATCGCATCTACCGAAGGCGGTACCGAAATAGAAAAGGTTGCCCGTGAAACTCCTGAAAAAATTTTTAAAACAGTGATTGATCCGATGAACGGTCCTCAGCCTTATCAGGGCAGGGAACTTGCGTACAAACTCGGTCTGACACCTGAGCAGTCCAAACTCTTTGTAAATCTGTTCATTAAAATGTGCAGGATGTATGAGGCCTGTGACTGTTCTCTTCTGGAGGTTAATCCGCTGGTGGTTACCGCAGACAGTCAGTTGATCTGTCTGGATGCAAAGATGAATATTGATAATAACGCACTGTACCGCCAGAAGGAGATCCTGGCGCTGCGGGATGTTAGCCAGGAACCGCAGATTGAGGCCGCCGCCCAGAACTACAATCTTAATTATGTTGCCCTGGACGGAAATATCGGATGCATGGTTAACGGTGCCGGTCTTGCCATGGCAACAATGGATATCATCAAGCTTTACGGCGGGAACCCGGCAAATTTCCTTGATGTCGGAGGAAGCGCAACCAAGGAGCGTGTGGTCAAGGCTTTTGAACTGATCCTGTCTGAGCCGAATGTAAAGGCTATCTTCGTTAATATTTTCGGCGGCATTGTGCGCTGTGATCTGATTGCTGAAGGTATTATAAGTGCAATCAGTGAAGTTGGTATTTCCATTCCGGTGGTGGTAAGACTGGAGGGCAACGGTGCTGAAATTGCATCGAAGATGCTTGCTGACAGTAAACTTAATATTATTGCACAGAACGATCTTGCGCTTGCAGCCCAGGCTGCTGTCAAGGCGATTCAGTAGCGGGGGAGTTGAAGATGAGTATTTTAGTTGATCGTAATACAAAGGTTATCTGTCAGGGATTTACCGGCTCCCAGGGAACACTTCATTCACAACAGGCTCTGATTTACGGTACCAAGCTTCTGGGCGGGGTAACACCAAACAAAGGCGGTCAGGAACACCTTGGTCTTCCTGTATTCAATACTGTAAGGGAGGCTGTTGATGCCACCGGTGCCACTGCAACATCAATTTTCATTCCTGCACCGTTCTGCCGTGATGCTATTCTTGAAGCGGTAGACGCAGGGATCAAGCTGATTGTAACTATAACCGAAGGTATTCCTGTACAGGATATGCTGAAAATCAAACCGGTTCTGCGAGCTAACAATGTCCGTATGATCGGTCCTAACTGTCCTGGTATTGTTACAGCCGGTGAATGTAAAATCGGAATCATGCCTGGAAATATTTTCAAACCGGGCAGGGTAGGCGTTGTTTCACGTTCAGGAACTCTTACCTACGAAGCTATTAAGCAGACCTCTGACTGGGGATTCGGTCAGACTACATGTGTCGGCATAGGAGGGGATCCGATCCCTGGAAGCAATTTTATCGATATCCTGAAACTGTTCCAGGACGATCCTCAGACTGAAGCGATTATCATGATCGGTGAAATCGGTGGAACGGCTGAAGAGGAGGCTGCTGAGTTTATAAAATCCTACGTTAAGAAACCTGTTGTATCCTACATTGCAGGTGTTACCGCCCCTAAAGGCAAACGTATGGGCCATGCAGGAGCAATCATTGCCGGAGGCAAGGGTACGGCAAATGAAAAATATGCTGCGCTTGAAGCTGCAGGTGTGTCTACCGTAAGATCTCTTGCAGATCTCGGAAAGGCTATGGCTGAAGCTACCGGATGGACTCCGGCGAAGTAAGATTCTGTTTTTTACTTAGAGAATTTGATTAGACCCGGTTAAGACCGGGTTTTTTTGTCAAACAGTAACGTAAATTTTGATTTTTTTATATAGAGGTGATTAAATGGCTGAGGTGCGTATTTCCGGAGATAAATTGTTAAAGACGATAATTTCTGAATTCAGGAATTCTTTTCCCTATCTGACATTGCGTTTTTTTAGTAAAGAAGAAGGGAAGAGTTCAAACGAAACAGGGGCTTCAATTACCACGCTGGATGAAAATCAGCTGCTTTCTACAATATCAGCAAAAAATGCTGCTTCGGGAGCTGTTTGTATTCAAGGTGATACAACAGTTAAAAATTTTGAACAGGCTTTTTTTGACTCTTTCGGGATCTGCTGCCAGGTGGGATATGTGGATCAAGATACCAAAGATTTTGCTTCAGACCAGAGATTCCAGGAAATGCCTTTTGAAGCTTTGAATGAAAAAATGGGTAATTTATTCTCGACTTATAATGATTTGGTTTCACTGCAGTCTAGTATCCTGGAAGATATGGAGGAAACCGGATCAGAAGAAATTAATGATGAACATATCAAATCAATAACCGATGTTTGCCTTAAAGGACTATCTGATAGCGAAAGGGATAATGTTCTCAACATTATTCAAAATCTGAAGAATCAGGGTATGTTCTAAGCATATTTGGGGGCTGTAGCACAACTTTCGGCAGTTATTTCCAGTTTTTCAGGTATTGCTTTAGCAAAAAAACACAGAAATAAGGAAATGTAAAAATATTTCCTTCTCTGCCGATATTACAGTCTCCAAGTTTTATGCCGTGCTTGATGTCTTTGTACCTGGTATTGTTAACAAGCTCTGATAGTGATTTAGATTTTTTGCTGTTGGATTTTACTTCTACCGGGATCAGTTCATTTGCAGTTCTTACAAAGAAGTCTTCCTCAAGTGTTGAATCTTCTTTCTTATAGTAGAACAGTCCGAACCCCTGTTTTGTCAGGGCCTCTGCTACAAAATTCTCGTACAGTGCGCCTTTGTATACTCCAAGGTTTCTGTTGGCCCTCAAATCATCCTGAGCTTCGTCGTCCAAAGCTGAAACGAGAAGACCTGTATCCGGATAGTATAGTTTGAATCTTGATTGATCCTCGTTTCCTTTGAGAGGAAGTTCCGGAAAATTTAGACAGTTGCAAGAGATTACTACACCTGCGTCCTGGAGCCATTGAATACACCCCGAGTACTCCCTGGAACGTCCGTTTTTACTTACCTGGCGATATTGAAATTTTTTATTTTCCTTTGCCAACTGCGCAGGTACAGACCTATATACGCTCAGAATTTTTGTCTGATCCAGTCCTTCTGCATATTTTCTGATATCTTCCTCGTAGTCCATTTGTATCTGACGCTGTGTTTCCAGAGAACCGGAAAAATTACCGGACTCGATGTACTTTCGGACTACATCCGGCATTCCTCCAAGAACACAGAAATCCATAAATAGATTTTTCCATATTGAATACTCTGTTTCTGTGAATGGTTTCAGATCGATCATATGTTCCAGAATATTTATGATCTGTTCACTGCGGTATCCTTTGGCCCGCAGGAATTCTTCAAAATCCATTGAATGCATTTCGTAATCGAGTTTGTTTCCAACACTGTTGCTGTTGATTTTTTTATAACTGATCCCTAGAAGTGACCCACTTAGAATTACATCAAATCTGCCGTCCTCTCTGAAAGCTTTTAAGGTAGTGGCAATATCAGGATTATCCTGAATTTCATCGAAGATTATTGCAGTTTCTCCAGGAATAAAATGCTTTGAAGGATCAATGAGGCTGATGTTTTTTATTACAGAGTCAACATCATAACCGTCTGATGTAACGGTCAGATATTTTTTTTCAAGTGCAAAGTTTATATAGATGACTGAACTGTATTTTTTTCTTGCAAACTGAAGAATTGATTCTGTTTTTCCGGTTTGCCGTGCCCCTTTCACTATGAGAGGCTTGTGTTCAGGGTCGTTTTTCCAGTTTTCAAGATAATCATCGATTTTTCTTTTGAGGTACATTTGGTGATCCAATTTTTTATTATATCTGCAAACCATGCAAGATTGCGTAAAATTTTTCGTTACTGCTGAATGTAAACAATAAATCTAGGTGCTCCTTTATGCAATAATTATCACATAGTATAAGTGAATGTAAAATAGTAATAACACATTTTATGAGGGAAAATAGTAAGATGTCACACATTTCATGAGCGAATAAATCTGAATGTTACACATTTCATGAGCGAATAAATCTGAATGTTACACATTTCATGATGGAATAGGGTGATTGAAGTGGTGCGAAACAGAACTTTCGCACCATGTATAGTAAATTTTGATTGAATAGGAAACGCTTAGATTACATATTCGATCTGGTGAGTATGCTTCATGTTGAATATTTCAAAGATCTTCTCCCGAGTTCTGAAAAAATCTTCTGAAGTTCGATCTCGTTCTGAACCGATTTCGATTTTCAGAATGCTTTTAATCATTCCGGGATTAGGAGTCATAACCACTACGCGATCTGCCAGATATACAGCTTCCTCTATATCATGTGTAACAAAAATAATGGTTTTCTTTTCCTTCTTCTGTATGTCGAGAATATCATCCTGAAGTTTCATTCTGGTCAGAGCATCCAGAGCACCGAATGGTTCATCCATGAATATAATGTCAGGATCGGCGGTAAGAGCCCTGGCAATTGAAACTCTCTGTTGCATGCCGCCCGAAAGCTGATTTGGACTGGCGTCGCAGAAACTGCCAAGACCAACAAGATCCAGATATTTTTTTGCAATGGCTGTCCTTTCCCTGGCCTTGATCTTTTTATTTGATTCAAGAGCAAGTTCCACATTTTTCAGTACATTGCGCCACGGAAGAAGACCGTAGTTCTGAAATATGGTCACGTTGCGGTTTGACGGTTTTTTTACCTCTTTCCCGTCAATGGTTATGGTTCCTGACGATGGAATACTGAAACCGGCAATTGCGTTGAGCAGCGTACTTTTGCCGCATCCTGAAGGACCGAGCAGACAGATAAATTCCCCTTTCTCGATGGAAAGGTTTACATTCTGCAGCGCTGTGAACAGTTTTCCCTTGTGGGTGAACTGCTTGTTAACATTGTTGATTTCTATATACATACTTACTCTTTTACAAGCCCCCATCTTTTCAGCAACAGTGTTTCGGAATATTTGAGCGCCGTGTCGAGCAGGAGTCCGATCAATCCGATAATCACGATATCTGCAACCAGAATATCGCTTCTTAAATTGTTTCTTGCGTCTATAATCAGATATCCAAGACCTGACTGAGCACCGATCATCTCGCCGCAGACCAGAAATACCCATGCTGATCCCAGTGCAAGGTGGATACCGCTGGTTATCTGTGGAAATGAGGCTGGAAAAATTATTTTCCAGAATATTTCAACTTTACCGACCGCGAAGTTTCTTGCAACCTTAAGGTAGATTTCAGGGATGTTTTTTACCCCGGATACCGTTGATAGAAACACCGGAAAAAATGCAGCAATGAATATTGTCACAATTGCCGGCATGTCGCCGATTCCGAACATCAGCACAATAAACGGCATCCATGCTATCGGTGAAATCGGACGCAGCAGCTGTACCACCGGATTTACCAGTTTAAACAGAATGTCAAACCATCCGAATATAACACCCGTTACTACAGCCAGTACGGTTGCCACAATAAATCCCGCGAAGAATCTAAGCATACTGGTGTATATATGGTTTACCAGTGTTCCGTCAGCGCATATTTCAAGCAGAGCGTTCCATGCGGATGCTGGGGATGGAAACAGGGCTTCATTCACTCCTGACAGTCTGACGGCAAGTTCCCATACCGCAATCAGACACAGAAACGAGATTGCGATATATTTCAGATTTGCAGTCTGTTTGCGCAGATGACGCAGAAGTCCTCTAGTCGACATTTCTTACAATATCCTCATAGCTTACCGGATTTTCTGATAATCCGTATTTTTTTACCTTTTCGCGCAGAAGCTCAAAATGTTCCTTGCTGATAGTAAGATCTTTGAAAGAAATCCACTTCAGAGATACATCCAGTGCATCTTTTGTTACAGACAGATATTTTGAGGCGGTTTCTCTGGCATGATCATGATTTTCATCAAGAGCCAGACCTGCTTTTCTGACACCTGCAACCAGCAGTTTTGCCAGTTCAGGATGACTGCTGAGGAATTTACCGCTCAGCGCAAGACCGCAGCAGATCGAATCCGGCCACAGTTCGTTTGAATTGTAGAGAACCTTGCCTATTTTAAGTGAAACGGCCTTGGCTCCGAACGGTTCGGCCACACAGTATCCGGCAATCTGTCCCGATGCCAGGGCTGCCGGCATCTCCGGAGGTGCCAGCTCTACAATGTTGATTTCGCTGATCTCAATATTCTCTTTAGCCAGGGCATCATTCAGGAGAATATAGTGTGATGACTGACGGTGCGGAATGGCAAAAGTTTTTCCGCGCAGATCTTTCATGCTGGTGATGTCATTGTTTACCACGATAACATTGCCGTCCTTGTGACCAAGTGCTGCCAGATATACATCGATGCCCTGTTCCCTTGCCTTCATGACAAGTTCAACCAGTGCAAAGGCTGCGTCAACGCGGCCGGTGTTCAGCGCATCGACAAGTTCGGTCCAGGAACCGAATTTAACCAGTTCCACATTCAGATTGGTATCTTTTTTCAGTTTTTCTATTTCTGCCAGTTCAAAAGCAGGAAGTGCGTGGGTTATCGGAAGATAGGCGATTTTTACTGTGGTTTTCTCCTCATCCTTCTGACTTTCCTGTGACTGTGCCGGCGCTGTTGCGGCATTCTCTGTAGCGGCGGTACTGTCCTTTTCTCCGCAGGCTGTCAGCAGAAATGACAGTGCAATAATTCCGCCTGCAATAAATTTGTTGAACATGGTTTTCTCCTTATGTCTGTTTTTATATTTATACTGCTGTTGTTTTTAGCTGTCCTGCGGCTGTTCCCCGGTACGCGGATCTTCTATATGATCAGGAACATACCATCCCAGAGCCTTCCTCTTGGTGATCATGTCATCCACAATCTTTTTACCCACCAGGAACGGATCGGTGTTTACATACATTACAGATTTTAATTTTTCCATGGTCCCGTGTTTCAGAAATTCAATCACGTTCTTGGAACCGTAAATCTGAGCTTCCACACAGTGGTATGAATTTACCCCCATGAGACGGAAACCGAGTGCAGCATCAATGCCTTTTTCGTTGCTCCATTCAGGTGAAGCGAATCCGAACGGCATTTCATAAATATTCTTCTCTGCAGCTCCTGCAATGCCGGCAAAAATACCTGATGAGCGGGTGTTGTCTATGCATTCTCCGACATGCCATACCGGAGGTAGATCCGGCTGCAGGAATTCCTTTAGTTTGTCTCCGGCTTTCTGAATACCGGATTTTGCGCAGTAGCCGAGCTTCATGAGAGGGAATGAGGCACAGCCGTTTGACAGGATCAGTACATTGTTTTTCAGCAGAACATCGGCAACATCAATTATGGCTTTCTCGTATACAACCTTAGGATTGTTGCAACCCACCATATTGACGATTCCGAGGATCTTCCCGCTTTTCAGCGCATCAAGCAGCGGCTGGAAACTGCCGAATTTCCTGCATACGTATTCAACGGAAAATCCGATTTCCGCTTCAACCTCGTATGGCGGAATGTATACCGGGATCCCTTTTCGCTGTTCAAAACTTTCGATGGCGCGAAGCACGATCCGGTCTGCAAGTTTACGTGCGTCGGCAATATTGCTGTGGCGGTGATCGAACTCAAATCGTTCTGCACCCGGAAGTCTTGCACTTTCCGAGGTGGTTACCACGGCGGTTCTGAAGCATTTTGCCACATCCATTATGGCCGGATATACGTCCTGAACATCGGCAACCCATAAATCCAGAGCACCGGTTCCCAGTACCAGTTCGGCGGAAACCGCATTTGACAGCGGAATTACTCCGGCATAGCGGTACATAGCGGCAAGACCTGAACAGCAGATACCGTAGAATCTGATCCCCAAAGCGCCCTTTTCTTTAGCCAGTGCCAGCATTTGTTCCGACTGTCCGGATTTTACAATTTCACTTACCAGCAGCGGCAGGTGGCCGTGCACGGCAATATTTACATATCCCTTTTTCAGCGCACCGAGGTTTACCATTGAGGTAACTCTGTCACCGACGCCGAACAGACAGTCGGTTGCAATATTGGTTGCGACCACACCGGTAAAGGTAAACGCCAGTCCGCAGCGCAGGAACTGCTGCATGATTGAACGCCAGTCACCGTCAATGCCGCATCCTGATTTATGGTAGGCTTCAAAAACTTCGTGATAGGCGCTGATTGGAATAATATCCAAATCTTTCCAGGTCTCCTGTCTTTCCTTCGGTGCAAGTGCCCTGATGGTTTTATATTCATCAGGAACAGCCCTGGAGAGATCCTCGAGCAGAGTATCGGCAAGTTCAGAGGCAATTTCCTTTACATCCCTGTTTTCAGTTTCAATACCGAAGGCTTTTGCAACGGCAATTACTTTCTGTTTCCCGATAATTGGAATATCCAGCTTGCCTTCTGCCGCCCACTTCAGGTTAAGGATCACCTCCCTGGCATGCATACCGTGCTGTGCGGCACCGGCAGCTCCTGAACGCAGCAGATTGCGGGCAACAATAAGATCTGAGTCGGCTCCGCAGACACCTTTGGATGCCTTCGGTGTTATTCGGCACGGACCCATGTTGCAGATTTTGCAGCAGATCCCGGCAAGGCCGAAACTGCACTGAGGCTTCTGTTTGTCAAAACGGTCGAATGCGGTATCAAACCCGATCTGTTCAGCTCTCAGAATCATTTCCCTGACGGCCGGATCAGGAGTGTTGTCGATAACATCCTGCTTTGACGGGAAGGTTTTACGGTACTCGTTGACCGCTTTGTTGTAGTCTTTAACGAATGCCTGGGCATCCTCCACCGGATCTCCGGTACTGTGATCGGCTTTTAAAATTACTTCCGGAATACCGTGCTCATCAAATCCGATAATATTGCGGTGTGAGTGGAAGTGATCCAGTCCGTTGTGGGTATGGAAGTGTCCGTCATGTTCATGACCGTTCAGGGCATTGATGGTGACCTTCGGATTGACCACATTTGAATGATCTGTTCCGGTCATACTGGTGATTCCGGTGATTACCAGGGAATGTTTATCCGTCATACTAAATCCTTTATCAGGGAAATTACGTGTTTTTTACAAGGGCCTTATCAGCTCCGGATCCTGCGATCAGGCAGCTTCACATCTGCGGGAACCAATCGCGGCAGCAAGATGCTGCAACCCCCATACTGCAAGAGCAAGAGCGGTTACCGATGCTGTCAGCAGCAGATCGTCAGATACGTCTGCAGCAGACATTTCAAGAGCGTTTATTCCTTCCTCTCTGAGTTCCACAAATAAATCCACCGACCACATCAGGAAACTTCCGTAGAACAGGTAGCACAGAGTGTTGAATCTGAATTTGCCGCTACTGTCTTTTACATATCCGAGTGTTGCAATCAGAGCAGCTATGAGCATGAATACCACTAAAATCATTATTTTTATCCTGTGTCTATCAGTTTTGTCCGGCTGTTGCAGTTGTACCGGCAGTGTTCTTCTTCAGATATTTTTCAAGGCAGGCAAAGCCGATATATGCTACTGTTGTAACCAGAGCCATGCCTACGCCGGTGGTGGACAGTTCATCCAGCATGGTTTGCAGATCTTCAGGTGTTTTCATTGCTGTAATAAAAGGAGGAGCAAAGATTATTTCCCCGTGCCATATATGTTCAAGAGCCAGCAGCAGTGAACCGCCGTAGAGAAGTTTTGAAAGGCTGTCAAAATGCGAAACCAGAGATTTGCCTTTGCCGGTCTTCTTCAGCAGACTGTTTGCAGCAGTGAGCACAGAAGCTTCAGCCAGGGGTATGAAGAAACAGCACATATCATATTCCTTATGTATAGTATAATTTAAAACCTATTAAACCTATAGGGAATATGATAAATGGTTTGACTGTTAAATTCAATATCAATTTAGTAGGAATTAAAAATAACAGTGTTGATAAAGCCTGATTGTTTAAAAAATGACAGTAAAATCAAACACAAAAGAAAAAATATGAAATTCCCGATTCATAAGAAAGATTGAAACAATCAATCGGGTGGAGACAAGCTGCATTCCGGTACTTAGCGAAATTGATTTGGCTGCTTCCTTCCGAACCTGACCAGGTGACCAACACGCCAATACGAAAGAACCTGCCCCCATAACTGAAAACAAGAGTATATTACCCGATAATGATTTTTATTGCAAGTTCCATCCTGCCTGATCGAGTAATATCTATTCAGATGAGTGTGCCATCGCCCGGTGCCGTTTAATGGATCAGTCAAGCAGACTGTACAGAAATATGATATAGGGAGGAGCAACTACCGATGTTATGATTCCGCACAGGATCAGGGCAAGGGATGAATAGGACCCCTGGACAACACCGTATTCCTGAGCGGACGAGGTACCCACTGCGTGTGAGCATGAGCCGATGGCAAGGCCCTGTGCTCTTGGATCGGTGATTTTCAGTCGTTTCATCAGCGGGAAGCCCATAACCGCACCGCAGATCCCTGCTATGCAGACAATTGCCACAGCGATGGAAGGGATCCCGCCCAGTTCATTGGTGGCACTGATAGCCAGCGGGGTGGTGATGGATCTTGTTGTCAGTGCGTATGCAATCATTCGGTCGATGCCGAGAAAGTGGCATATAAACACGGCTGAAGTGACGGATATGAAAACCGACAGCAGACAGCACAGCAGGATCAGAACTGCCTGTTTCTTTATTTCCTTGAACTGCAGATAAAGAGGTATGGCGAGGGCAACAATTGACGGCTCCAGCAGAAAAGTCAGTGCCGAGGTTCCCGTCTGGTAATCCTCCAGGGACAGATCTGCACTGATTAGCAGGATTATTATCAGAATACAAGGGATCAGAACTGGATTGAGAAGCGGAATTCTTCTGAAAGCGTACATTTTCTTGGTCAGTGCGTAAAGAAGCAGAGTAAGCGGCAGTGCAATGTAGATCATTTTGAAATCTCCTGTTTCTTCTGTTCCTTTTTTCTTGCCAGATATTCAAAGGTGTAGCCTACCGCTGCAATATTGACAATTATGCCGAGCACAACTGTAACCGTGATAATCACGGCATTGTCCATGACAAAGTCTCTGTACTGCACAATGCCTACTGCAGCTGGTATGAAAAACAGTGCCATATAGAAAAGGATCAGTCGTCCTGACGGTTGAAGCCATTCAAGTTTGATAATTCTGCATTCCAGTGCCAGAAACAGAGATAGAAGGCCGATCAGTGAGCCGGGCAGCGGGATCCAGCGGGAGAGATATCTGCCGGAGAGCAGAAAACCGTAGATTATGGCGAAGCTTACCATGAGAAAAAAAGTGTAGCGCAGAAAGTATTTAATTTTTTCGCGAGTGAAAATTTCTGATCGATTCATATAGATAGTTCCGATAATAAACAGGGTTAAGTAGTAAAGCTTAACCCTGTTGTCTTCTGTTCATCGGAACAATGTTATGATATTTTCCGTATTATTTCAATTTATCTTTGATGTAGTCTAGGGAGGTAGGAGCACCTCTTACAAATTCATCATTAATAATGTAGCAAGGTGTTCCGGAAACATTCATGGCCTGACCCTTGGATTGGTTGAGCTTGATGATTTCTCGGATTTCCTTGGAATCCATCAGTTCCTTGATTTTATCCCATTTGAGGTTGAGCTTGACAACCGCCTTCTTGATATCATCTTCAGATTCAACTCTCTTGCCGTCAATTATTTCCATATGATAGGTCAGGAACTGTTCAGGATACAGTTTGTAAACAGCAAGGGATGCCCTGGCTGCTATGGTGGAACCGTCGCCGAGAATTGGATATTCCTTGAAAATATAGCGGATATCATTGGCTTTTTCATGTTCCTTGAGCAGTTTGAAGAACAGCTGTTTTGAACGTTTGCAGTAGCCGCAGTTATAATCGGAGAATTCGATGATCACGTTTTTGGCATCCTTCGGTCCGATTGATGCATCTGCAGGATTGTTGAACAGATAGTCGCGGTATTCATTAATATATGCCTTATCCATGCTGACAGCCTCTTCAGCCATCTTTTTCTGGAGCTTGACATTCATTTCCATCAGAATTTCAGGATTTTCAATCAGATAGTCGTGAACGATCTTTTCAATGTCCGCCTTGCTAAGGGATGCTGTTGCGGCTGTCTCTGCAGTTGATACATTTGCTGACAGCGCAAGTGCTGATGCTAGCAGTACGGTTTTAAATAACTTCATTTTCTTTCCTTAATTTTATTAAAAATGCCAGTCCTGTGCCGGGAGCGCTGTGCCGGAAGGAGTGTAGTAAAAATTCTGTGAATTGTACCATATGTTTCTTTTCATTTATCGATTTGAAGACCGTATTTATACAGTAAAGCGCAAATACGTGATCAGATCGACAGATCTGCGGTCCATGTATTTGAAACTGTTTGAATTTTGTTATTGCTTATGCAGGTTCTTTTAAGTAAAATACCACTGTTTTCGGACGGTCGCATCCGGGAACGTTTGTTTTTATTATTTTTTACATATATAGAGAGAATTTAAAATGGCATATTCATTTGATGCAGAAATTCGTACAGACTTAGGGAAAGGTGCGAGCCGCCGCCAACGTCGTCAGGATAAAGTTCCTGCAGTTGTTTACGGTGGTAACAAGGAAGCTGTGAGCATTTCACTTGATCACAACAAGATTATCACTGCACAGCAGTTCGAAGCTTTCTACAAGGAACCTATCACTTTAAATATCAACGGTGAAGCTGTAACTGTTAAAGTTGTTGCTATTCAGCGTCATCCAGTTAAACCAAAGATTATTCACTTAGACTTCTTAAGAGTTTAATTTGTTAATCGGTTTTTTTCTCCTATTTTATTAGTTTGAGTGAGGCGCGGTACCGCGCCTTTTTTATAATCACGGTTAACCATGATAACTATCGGAAAAATTAATCGGCTCCCTATCACGGAAATAACTGAGAAGGGATGCTTTCTGGCGGCTGACGATCAGCAGGTGTTCATACCTCTTTCCCAGATGAAGGAAGGAGCGCAGACCGGAGATCTTGTTGATGCTTTTCTTTACTATGATGATGAACGGCTGACTGCAACAGCAAAGCGTCCTAAAGCCCAGGTGGGCGAACTTGCCTATCTGCCGGTGGTTGGTTCAAACCGTTTCGGCTATTTTCTTAATATCGGGATCCGCAAGGATCTGTTTCTTCCCTTCGATCAGGTAAAGGAAAGATATGACACTGATGACAGTATATTTGTCTACGTGTATCTTGATTATCAGAAGAGACTGTGCGCCACGACCAGATATGAAAAACACTTCAGTGAGACTGTAACGGAAGGCTTTTCCGCAGGTGACCAGGTCAAGGTGCTTCCGATAATGAAAACGCCTATCGGGATTAAGGTTTTGGTGGAGAATCAATTTTTTGCCATGATCCTCAATCATGATCTTCCAAAGGACAGCAGCATAAGATTCGGCAGAAAATTTTTTGCCTTCATTAAAAATATTAGAGCTGACCAGAAAGTTGATCTGGTTCTTCCTGAGCACAATCATCAGCAAAAAGATAGGGAGGCAGGCGAGGCGGGTACCGCTGCCTACCGTACCAATGAACAGCTGGAGCAGAGTATTCTGCAGATGCTGGAAAACAACGGCGGTTTTATTCCATTCAACGACAGAACAGATCCGAAGGTTATTCAGAAAGTATTCAAGGTATCAAAGGGTGTTTTCAAGAAAACTATCGGAAACCTCTACAAACAGAATAAAATAGTTATTGAGATTACCGGGATCCGTCTGAATAATTAGGACTGCTGTTTCAATAACCCGTAAATTACGGAGTTTTTTTTGGTTGAATTAACAAAAAAACGAATGTCGAAAACAGTCTTTGGGTATATGTTCTCAATGCTGTTTGTCAGTATGGCGCTGGCGCTGTTCCTGCCGGTTACTGCCCTGTATCTGGCTGATGATGTGCATGCCTCAAAATTTCAGATCGGTATGTTCTTTACGGTGCAGGGGCTGTTTACGATTATTCTCAGTCAGTTTGTCGCCAGATATTCTGATATTTACGGCGGTCGCAAACCGATCATAATCTGGGGCAGCATCTGCGGTGCCCTGACCTGCCTGGTTTTTACCCAGACCCGCAACTATTCTCTTATCCTTCTTACCGGTGCGTTCATCTACAGCATGGCCCAGATCGGCTCCCAGCTGTTCGCATCCGCCCGTGAGTACTGCATCTATTCCGGACGCAACGTCTATACCTTCACTTCCATACTGCGTGTCTTTTTTGCTCTTGCATGGGTTATAGGCCCTCCGGCAGCTCTTTATACGGTTGGTGTTTACGGATTTAATTTTGTATACTATGCCAACATTGCGGTTTATGCACTGGTTATCACCGCGGTGGTTACGCTGTTGCCGAATACCAGCCAGTTCAGGAAAGAAGATGCAGGTGAGATAAAAAAAATCAGACTTTTCAGTGAGCCGAGTGTGGCTTTTCTCTGTTTGACAACTGTATGCGTTTTCGTCTGCAATAACATGTATCTGATAACTATGCCCCAGTATGTGACAAAGGAACTTGATTTTCCGATCAGATTCGTGGGAATATTTGTTGCAGCCGCGGCAGCAATGGAAATGCCGATTATGGTTATTTCAAGTCAGCTTGCCCGAAGGATCAGCATGAAATATATAATTCTGTTCGGTCTGGGGTGCGGAGTGGTGTTCGGAGCTCTGGTTCCGGTGGCGTCAACAGTGGGCGGTTTTATCGCTATACAGATTGTTAACGCGCTGTTTATCGGTATTTATACTACTCTCGGAATGCTGTATTTTCAGGAGTTGATGCCGAAAATACCAGGTCAGTCGACAACACTGTTCACCAGCAGTATTGCTATCGGCAGTATTGCGGCCGGAGGAATAAGTGGTATTATAGCTGAAAGTCTCGGCTATGTTTTTGTTTTTTATACGAATATTATTGTCAGCTTACTGGGGTTTATCAGCATGAGCCTGGTAAGAAAAATATAGATAATATAATTAAAGAAATTGGTGCCTACATCATATGATGAAATTTATTTCAGATTGTCTGTTGATTTCAACCGAAGTCACCCTTGTTATGCTACTGATGCTTTTTATAACTGTGATTGCAACGGTGGTTGCTGTCAAAGTTGCAAAAGGCACAAAAAATTCCGATCCGTTGCAGCGCGAACTTGAAAATCTCGAATTGAAGGATGTTACTGAAGTTTACAAGGCTGTTAAGTCTCATATGCAGAAAACGGTGCTTGACGAGGATGAACTCAAGAAAATAGAAGCTGAAAAAAAGAAAGAGGAAAAAGAAGAAAGGAAGGCAAGAAAGAAAAATAAATCCTCCCTTGAGGAGCCGATCAAGAAGAACCGCATTTTTGTGCTGTCTTTCAACGGTGATACCGAAGCTTCGCAGTCAGACGTTCTGAGCAGTCAGATCTCTGCGGTTCTTTCTGTTGCCGAACCTTCCGATGAGGTTATTCTCAAACTGACATCCCCGGGCGGACTGGTTCATGAATACGGTTATGCCGCATCACAGCTTTCCCGTATCCGTCAGAAGGGAATCAAACTTACCGTATGTGTTGACAAGGTTGCGGCATCCGGAGGGTATATGATGGCCTGCATCGGCAGCAGAATCATATCCGCACCGTTCGCTGTAATAGGTTCTATCGGAGTGGTTGCCGAATTTCCTAATTTCAACCGGCTGCTTAAAAAATTAAATGTTGACTATGAGCAGGAAACTGCAGGTGAGTACAAACGTACCTTAAGCATGCTTGGTGATAATTCTGATCCTAAGGCCCGTGAAAAATTCCGCCAGGAACTTGAAGAATGTCATCAGCTGTTCAAGAATCATGTCAGCAAGTACCGTCCTCAGATTGACATCAATGAAATCGCAACCGGTGAGCACTGGTTCGGTGTTGATGCTGTCAAAAAACATCTGGTGGATGATATTTCTACGTCCGACGATTATATTCTGACCAAAATTGAAAACTCCAACAATCAGGTTTACGAATTCGTCGAAAAAGAACCGAAAAAATCATTGCTTAAGAAACTGATATCCGGAGCGTATCACGGTGTTATCGGTAGCAATAAAGTAATGTAATTATTTAATTTGATGGTGAGAAGATGACTAAAGCCCTTGTTATTGTCGAGTCTCCGGCAAAAATAAAGACTATTTCAAAATACCTCGGAAGTGAATATACCGTGGAGGCCAGTATCGGTCATATTCGTGATTTACCACTGGGAAAAACTGATATCAAGGTGTCCCGTAAAGATCCGTACGGACCTGTTAAGAAGCTTGGTATTGATCCGGATAAAAACTGGAAGCCTACCTATGTTGTGCTGGATGGTAAGGAGACAGTTGTTAAAAAACTGAAAAAGCTTGCCAAAAGTGCAGATCTTATCTACCTGGCTACCGATTTGGATAGAGAGGGGGAGGCTATTGCATGGCATCTGCAGCAGGTTATCGGCGGTGATAAAAGCAAATATAAGCGTGTGGTGTTCAACGAAATAACCAAGGATGCGATTCACAAGGCGTTTGAAAATCCGGGAGAGCTTGATCTGAACAAGGTTAATGCCCAGCAGACCAGAAGATTCCTGGATAAGATTGTAGGTTTTCTGGTTTCTCCTGTTTTATGGAAAAAGGTTGCCAAGAATCTCTCCGCCGGACGTGTACAATCGATTGCCGTTGAACTCATTGTCGACAAGGAAAGAGAAATTAATTCCTTTGAGGCCCAGGAGTTCTGGGATTTGAGTGTAGAGCTGAAACAGAAAAACAAGAAGGATACCATAACCTTCGAACTGCTCAAGAAAAATAAACTGGCGATTCAAAACGCTGCTGAGGCGGCAGCTATACGTGAACAGCTGGAAAAATCCGAGTACCGTGTTGCCAGTATAAAGAATTCTTCATATGTTACCCGTCCGCAGGCTCCTTTCATAACCTCAAGTCTGCAGCAGGCTGCAAGCACCCGTCTGGGTTTTTCGGTAAAACATACCATGGCTGTGGCACAGCTGCTCTATGAAGCAGGTTACATCACCTATATGCGTACCGATGCCACCAATCTGAGTCAGTTTGCCCTTAATGCTATCAGGGAACATATCTCTGAAAACTACGGCAGTAGCTACCTTCCTGAGAAGCCCCGTTTTTACGGCAGTTCAAATCAGACGGCACAGGAAGCGCACGAAGCGATCCGTCCTTCAAATATCGCTCTGGTTCCGTCACAGATCAAGATCAGCCGCTTTGCCACCGACGGCCAGAAGCTTTATGCTCTGATCCGCGATCGTGCCATTGCAAGCCAGATGACTGATCTGAAAGGAAATACCACCACCGTGATTTGTGAAACCGGGGAACACCAGCTCAAGACCTCAGGTTCGGTAGTGCTTTTTGACGGATGGACAAAGGTTATTCCTAATTCCAGCAAAGAACCGATCATTCCTGCCCTGACTGAAGGAGAGATCCTTGATCTTGCCGATGTAAAAGCAAAACAGAAATTCACCATGCCGCCAGCCAGATACAATGAAGCAAGTCTGGTTAAGGAACTGGAAAAGCGAGGGATCGGAAGACCTTCAACCTATGCTGAAATTATCAGCAAGATTCAGGAAAGAGGATATGTTCATCTTGAACAGCGTAAGTTCTATGCGGATAAAATCGGAGAAGTTGTTGTTGATCGTCTGAAACACAGTTTCAAGGATTTGATGGCTTACAATTTTACCCGTGATCTTGAAAATGATCTCGATCAGATAGCCGAAGGTAATATCGACTGGGTTCAGAAACTCGACGATTTCTATTCACACCTATCAAAGGATATTGAAGAGGCCAAGAAGCCTGAAGGAATGCCCGAGAACAGACCTGTTATGCTCCCGGATTTCCACTGTCCTAAGTGCGGCCGCGCAATGGAGGTAAGGATCGGCTCCACCGGTCTGTTCCTCGGATGCTCCGGATACGGGGAGAAGGAGCAGGCATGTACCAAGACTCTTAATCTCAATACCATTGAACATCAGATCCTCAGCAAGGATTCGGAGGAGGATGAAATTCTCACCCTGGTTCACCGTAAACGCTGTCCTAAGTGCGGCAAGGCCATGGATGAATATCTGATTGACGAGCATACCAAGATTTATCTATGCGGCGATGTTCCGAACTGTGAAGGTCATATTATTGAGACAGGTACCTTTGATGTTACCACCGCCAAGATGTTTATCTGTGACAAGTGCGGAAGCCCGATGATCAGAAAGGTCGGAAGATTCGGTCCGTATGCTGAGTGTACCAATGCCGAATGCGGTGAGAAGAGAAGTATTCTGAAGAGCGGCCAGCTGTCACCTCCGAAGGAGGCTCCGATTGATTTACCTGGTCTGATGTGCGAAAAATCAGAAGGAAGTCATTTTGTACTGAGAAACAGCGCCAAGGGAATATTCCTGGCTGCTCATGATTATCCGAAGCACAAGGAGGCCAGAGCACCTAAGATTAAGGAACTGATTCAGTACGCTGATGTGCTGCCAGAAAAATATCAGTACTTAACCAGGGCTCCGAAGACCGATCCTGATGGAAATGATGCTGTAGTTCGCTACAGTACGAGAACCCACCAGCAGTTTGTAGGTTCTTTTGTTGACGGCAAGGCTACAAAGTGGCAAGCTTACTTCAAGGATGGGGTTTGGCAGGTTGCCATTCCGAAGAAATAGAACAGGTGAACATGAAATTATTTAAGTTACTGATAGCTGCAGGTATGTTGTGTTCCACCGGTGCATTTGCCCACGGTGTGAGTGAGCCGGTCGGAAATTACAATAACGGCTGTATTTTTAATTCTCATTCATTGCAGATTTCTACAGAACATTACCAGGTTGCACATCCTAAAAAGATGCGTTATTTCGGTGATGAGTCGATGATTCGTTTCATTGAACGTTATTCCAGAACTGTTCATAAAAACGGCATCGGCAGTGTGCTTGTAGGTGATGTTTCAACGAAATACGGCGGTCGTCTTAATACCGGCCATGCCAGTCATCAGAACGGACTTGATGTTGATATTGAGTTTTATCTTGACCGTATAAATCCGCGGGATCTCGATAAGCCTCATGCCAATATTCTAGTAAACAAAGGTAAGCAGACTACCAATTCTCTGTTCAACCGGAAATATTATGATCTGATCATGCTTGCTGCAAAAGATCCTCTGGTTGAAAGAATTTTCGTCAGTCCGGCAATCAAGGTAAAAATGTGTGATATGACCAGAGACGAGTCAATGCACAAGTATCTTCACAAGATACGTCCTTGGTTCGGCCATACCGAGCATTTTCATGTAAGGCTTAAATGTCCTTCTCATGCCTATGATTGCGAAAGACAGGATCCGATCCCTGAAATGTTTACCATAGCAGAGGAGAAGGAGGATGCTTTGAGCTGGTTCCTGCCTCCGCCGGAGAACAGTGTGGCAGCTGCTCCTAAGAAACCGAAGCCTGCGCTGCCGATGCGCTGTGAAAGACTGGCTAGAAAATAATTTATTTTGACCGGATGTATTATGCGTCCGGTTTGTTTTTGGTGGAGATGCTTAAGTAATAATCAAACGGGATGTATATATAAAAAAAGCAGTTGCACAATCACTCAGGTTAAGTATAATTAACAGCGTTCACCAAGATGCGGGAATAGCTCAGTTGGTAGAGCATAACCTTGCCAAGGTTACTGTCGCGAGTTCGATCCTCGTTTCCCGCTCCACTTGCCCAGGTGGTGAAATTGGTAGACACAAGGGATTTAAAATCCCTCGGACTAAACATCCGTGCCGGTTCGACTCCGGCCCCGGGCACCATCCTCCAAATTAAATCTAGATCAAAAAACAAATTATATTATTGTTTATCTTTTGTTCTTTCCTTTTTAAATTCGATTAAAAAATAATCAAAATTAATTCCATCCCTAAGATCTCACTTTTTTCCTTACACGAAACTATTAGTTGGCTACTAATCCTAAATCATCATTTAAGGTTGCCGTTTTTAGCTTGGTATTTTGCAAAACGATAGGATCAATTCCCATTGCTTTAAATAAATTTTCGTGTCGTTTTAAAATATTGGTAGTCGGAATGATTGTTTTATCATGATATATACATTCCAATGTATCAAGATCTTTGAAAGTCATATAAAAAGAATTATCTTTGAGTTGCGCCTTGTCTTTTTGTATAGCTGTTTCATTCCATTTGTTTATTTTTAGTTTTACATAGTTAAGAAATTCAGAGGCAAGTAACCCAATAAATAATTTTGCATCAAAATGTTCTTCAGAACTTACCTTTAAAGTATCTGCATCAACATGATTTTTAAAGTAACGGTACATAACCTCAATTTCGTTACGCTGGCGATACAATAAAAATATTTTTTCACAATCTAATTTCATTGATGAAGCAATAATCCATACACCTCCGCCCTGGCAGTACTTATAAGCTTTTACATCATTCAAATCAAAACGATTGAATTTAGAGTTAAAGAACAGAATGCCATTTTTTACAAGTTCCTTATAATAGTCCGACAAAGTCGGTTCTTCAGGTTTTTTCTTGTGATCCGCAACAGCTTTATTTACAGCCTCCAGATAATCAGAGTATGAAGAGTTAAGTTCCCTAACTTTGTTTTCCAGATCTGATTTATTTTTTGCTGCCAGTTCAGAATTGTAGAATGCATACAGATAAATATTTTTTCGTCGTTTTTTGTGAGTTTTAAGATCATGAAACGCCCATTCCAAATCAAATCGTCTGCCGTAGTTAATTTCATTATTGTGCTCAATTCTGATACAACCGTTACCTACTGCCAAATCACCAATATTCCTCTCAATGAATTTTTTAACAGTACTGTGGCAGATTTTTACATGAACAACAAAATCAAGGTTAATGTTGTACATTACATTAATGTTGTAGATTGACCAATAGCCTCTATCCACTACTATGGCATAGTTTTTACATCCAAAGTATGATAGTTGTTTAACTGCCCCTTCAAGGGTAGAGATATCGTTGGTATGGCCTGAATATGTGCAATGTCCCATTAACGTTCCGGTGTCCTGATCAATCAAAGACATAAAGTTTATGATTGGAGTGGTGTTGTTACTTTTGGATTTGCCGTAATCAGCATTATTCAGATTAGGAGATTTTACATCAATATTAGTACCGTCAAGAGCGATGTAACGCCGAGCAGCCAGTGAGCTTTTCTGTTGAGACAAATCTGCATTTATTATTTCCTGCTTTTTCTTGTAAAACCCAATAATAAATTCACTCGTCAAAACCTCGTATATTCGCTGAATTGTATCTTTATTGATATTTTTCTGATAAGGAACAACATGATCCCGGATAAAATATTCGATCCCCCCTAAATGCTTAACTCCCTCATAAATAGCATAAATCAGGATGCTTTTTAGCTGTTCATACTGAATCTTAGTAAGCTTTTTGCTATCAAGCAAAAATTTTAAGGTCCTTCCGGAATACGATTTTTTCAAAATTTCACTTATAAAGTAGGAAGCTCCTATTTTCATATGTCTCGCATCCAGAATGGACTCTGATTTTTGTGTTGATGCGGCTTTGTCAGTATTCTTTGTTTCAATATGTATTTTATTTTTCCCGGTTCTAACAACTGAAAGATTAACAAAACCGGGATGTGCATTCAGAAAACTACTGTTAAATGTTATTTCTCCCAATCCTGTCTCTGAAAATATTTTACCGATACTGGTGACATCCTTTTTTAAGGTTCTTTTGGTGACAGTATCGTATTGAGGTCTATAGGAATAAACATAATAGCTTTTAGCGCTCTTACTGAAATTGACGTATATGTTATTTAATAAACCGTAAGCTTCTTCAAGATTCATAGTATTATTCCGAAAATAAAATAAATAGTGTAATATATATCTTACACGATTATAAGATAAAAGTAAAGCTGTTTTCGGAATTATTTTTAATTAAATCAAAGACTTACGATCAAATATTAGATCTTCTAACAATTTTAAAATAGTGTAAGATCTGCGACCGCGATCTTAGGGTTAAATTTGATTAAAAAATAAACAGAATTGATTGATAATTAAACAATGTGATTAATGTAGCAATTTTGGTTATATTTAATACAATTTTTTTTGGCAACTTTCAAAATAATGCTAGTATATCCGCAGTAAATTTTTGGAACAGATTGTGTTCATCAAATCTAGAAAATTTATGATTTCATTTGTTTGTCAATGCCGTGAAAACGGTTCTAGGAGAAGTTTCAATATGCAAATCAAAAAGCTTGCATTATCTGTAGCTGCAGTATCAGCATTAGGTGTATTCAGTTCAGCAAACGCTTATACAACACACGAAGAGCAGATTATCGTTCATCCGTTCCAGTGGACCTACGATATGATTGCCGACGAATGTGAGGAAGTTCTCGGACCTAAAGGTTTCGATGGTGTTCAGATTTCTCAGCCTGCAGAACATATTGACCGCCGTGATGTATGGTGGGCAGTATATCAGCCAGTTAACTTCAACAATTTCACCACCATGACCGGTAATGAACAGCAGTTACGCAACATGATCAAACGTTGTAATGCTGCAGGCGTTAGAGTATATGCTGATGCAGTATTCAACCAGCGCGGTAACGCCGGTAACAGAGGTCTCGGCGGAAGCTACTATGATGCCAGAAGCTTTAACTATCCTGATTTAGATCCTTCAGATTTCAATAATTACAACTGCAGCCCTAACTACGGCGACAAGTGGTCAGTATGGCACTGTGCATTAAGCGGAATGCCTGATCTGAATGTGGAAAACGAGGCAACACAGCAGAAGGTTGCAAATTATCTTAAGAATTTGATGAGCATGGGTGTATATGGATTCCGTATCGACGCTGCTAAACATATGCAGCCTGGCGGAATTGCAGGTATTCTTGCTAAAGCAGGCAACCCGCTGGCATATATGGAAGTAATCGGTGCTAACGGAGAAGCTGTTCAGCCGGGCGATTACACCAGCATTCCAAACTCTGTAGTAACAGAATTCAGATACTGCCCAACCATGCAGAACAATATCAACAATCCAAAAGTACTGCTTGATATGAATGACAGCTGGTTCAATGTTCCAAGTGACGGTGCAGAAACCTTCATCGTTAACCACGATAACGAAAGAGGTTCAGCTGGTACAAGTTATCTGAACTACAAGAACTCTCCTCGTTACAGCATTGCACAGTCATTCCTGGTAGCATGGCCATACGGTAAGATCCGTCAGGTTTATACCGGTTATAAATTCAGCGAGCACGATCCAGCAGGTCCGTTCGGTGATGCAAGATGTACCGGCGGCTGGAACTGCGAACACCGTGTATCAGTAGTTATGAACGCAGTAGGTTTTGCCCGTGCAACCCGTGGTTACGGCGTATCCTATAAAGGTGCAAGCGATGACGGTAAGGTAATCTGGTTCACCAGAGGCGACAAGGGCTTCTATGTAATGAACTCTGGTGATCAGCCAATCAAATGGACATTCGATACCCATATGCCTGACGGTGTGTACAGTGAAATTCTGCAGCAGCCGGATCCATCAAAGGGTCAGCAGATTACTGTTAAGAACGGTAAAGCCGAAATCATGGTATATGACAAGTCTGCAGCAGCTATCTGTATAGATGATTCAGGTAGAGGATTCTGCGGTGTTGGCCCTGTTCCTTGTGAAGGTAATAGCTGTCCTCCGCCAGTTCCTAGTGCAGATCTGTACTTTGCCGGTACAACCAACAACTGGAAGTTCGACAAGTTTGATTACGATGCAGAAAAGAGAGAATACACTCTGAACTTACAGTTGACAGGAGCAGGTGATGCAAACGGTCCTCAGAGATTCAAACTTACAACAGCAGCTGACTGGAAGCACACAATTTACGGTGATGCAACCGACAACAAGATCTGTTCAGATGAAGTTAAATGTCCTGATATTGTAATCCCAGAGCAGGGTAACTATGTTCTCACAGTTTCTCTGGATGACAAGTCATGGAAACTTGTAGGTGTTGATGTTCCTGGATGCAATCCAAGTGTTGATGCTCTGTACTTTGCCGGTACAACCAACAGCTGGACTCACGAGCCAATGAACTTCGATTATGAATCCTGCAAGTGGACTGTAGATCTGAACCTGACCGGAGACGGTGATAATAACGGTTCACAGCGTTTCAAAGTAACAACTGCTCCAAACTGGAACGGTAAAGTTTACGGTACTGCTGGCGGCAACAAGCTTTGCAGCAATCAGGCAAACTGCGGTGATGTATACATTACTGAAAAAGGTCAGTACACCCTGTCTGTAAATGATAAAGAATTTACATGGGAACTTACCAAGAATGGCGGTGACATCTACATTCCTGCAACCCGTGATGCAATGTACTTTGCAGGTACAACCAACAAATGGAAACATACTGCAATGAAGTACAATTCATCAACCGGTGACTGGGAAATCGCTCTGAACCTGACCGGAGCTGGTGACAAAGGTGGAGCACAGCGCTTCAAAGTAACTTCAGCAGCAAACTGGAAGGGAACTGTATGGGGCGATGCAGGCGGAAACAGTCTGTGCAGCAACCAGTCTTCCTGCGGTGATGTATACATCAGCGAAACAGGTAACTATGTACTGAAAGTTAACGATAAGAACTTAACATGGGTACTTGATGCACAGTAATAAGTAATCGCTAAATCTTATATCTAAATTTTGATCCCGTCATTATGGCGGGATTTTTTGTTTCTTTGCGATAGCATTAAAAACGTTCACTACATGCTGGTCAGGTGTGTTTTTGAACTGATTGATCAGATTTTGATCGAATTTCGTAATTTTCAAGCATTTGAATTCAATAATTTAACTTAGTTCGCAAAATTAAATATTCCCTGAAAGAGCAATAGTAACAAAAATTTGACAGTGATAATATTTACTCGGTTTCCGGTACTGATATAAAGCGGTGCCGTAACTGACTATGATTCATTTGTTTGTTTAATCCGTATTTATACGGAATTTGGAGTATTTTTAATTATGCAACTGAAAAAACTTGCATTGTCAATTGCTGCGCTCGCAGCACTGGGAGCCTGCGGAACTGCAGGTGCCTATACCAATCATGAGGAGCAGATTATCGTTCACCCGTTCCAGTGGACCTACGATATGATTGCCGACGAATGTGAGGAGGTTCTCGGACCTAATGGATTCGATGGTGTTCAGATTTCCCAGCCTGCAGAACATATTGACCGCCGTGATGTATGGTGGGCAGCGTATCAGCCGGTTAACTTCAACAATTTTACCACCATGACCGGTAACGAAAAGCAGTTACGCAGTATGATCAAGCGCTGTAATGCAGCCGGTGTTAAAGTATATGCTGATGCGGTGTTTAATAATCGCGCTAATGCAGGGAACAAAGGTCTAGGCGGAAGTTACTATGATGCCCGTACCTTTAACTATCCTGATTTAGAACCTTCTGATTTTCATGATCTCGGCTGTTATATTAACTACGCGGACAGAGATTCGATATGGGAATGCGCAAGAAATGGAATGCCGGATATTGCAGTTGAAAGAGAGGAAACTCAGGTTAAAATTGCAAATTATCTGAAAAATCTGATGAGCATGGGTGTATACGGATTCCGTATTGATGCTGCAAAGCATATGCCTCCGGAAGCAATTTCCGGTATTCTTGCCAAAGCAGGTAATCCGCTTTCCTATCTGGATGTTAAAGGTTATAACGGACAACCGGTTCAGGCTGGAGACTATACTAACATTCCTAACACTGTGGTAACAGAATACAGTTACGGCTCAGCTATGAAGATGAATATTATCAATCCAAAAGGATTGGTTGATATGAAAGACTGCTGGTTTGATGTAGCTAGTGACGGTGCAGAAACTTTCATTGTTAACTTCGATGAAGAAAGAGCTACCGGTTCAGGTTTAATTAATTACAAGTTATCGCCTCGTTACAGCCTTTCACAGTCATTCCTGGTGGCATGGCCGTACGGTAAGATCCGTCAGGTTTACAGCGGCTATAAGTTCGATGGCAGCCAGATGGCAGGTCCGTTCGGTGATGCAAGATGTACCGGCGGCTGGAACTGCGAGCACCGTGTGTCTATGGTTATGAATGCGGTAGGTTTTGCCCGTGCAACCCGCGGTTACGGCGTATCCTATAAAGGTGCAAGCGATGACGGTAAGGTAATCTGGTTCACTAGAGGTGACAAGGGGTTCTATGTAATGAACTCTGGTGATCAGCCAATCAAATGGACATTTGATACCCATATGCCTGACGGTAAGTACTGTGAAATTCTGCAGCAGCATGGCAAATGTGACGGTCAGCAGATCACTGTTAAGAACGGTAAAGCTGAAATCATGGTTTATGACAAGTCTGCGGCAGCTATCTGTATAGATGATTCTAATAGAGGATTCTGCGGTGTTGACTCTGTTCCTCCTGTTACAAAAGATCTGTACTTTACCGGAACAACCAACAACTGGACTTTCACCAAGTTTGATTATGATGCAGAAAAGAGAGTATACACTCTGAAATTACATTTGACAGGCGAAGGTGATGCAAACGGTCCTCAGAGATTCAAACTTACAACATCTCCTGACTGGAAGCACACAATTTACGGTGATGCAACCGACTTCAAGATCTGTTTAGATGAAGTTAAATGCCCTGATATTGTAATCTCAGAGAAGGGTGACGTTGTTCTCACAGTTTCTCTTGATGACAATTTATGGAAACTTGATAATGGTGATGAACCGGGGTGCAATCCAAGTGTTGATGCTCTGTACTTTGCCGGTACCACCAACAGCTGGACTCACGAGCCTATGAGTTTCGATTATGAATCCTGCAAGTGGAAAGTAGATCTGAACCTGACCGGTGACGGTGATAATAACGGTTCACAGCGTTTCAAAGTAACAACTGCTCCAAACTGGAACGGTAAAGTTTACGGTACAGCAGGCGGCAACAAGCTTTGCAGCAATCAGGCAAACTGCGGCGATGTTTACATTACTGAAAAAGGTCAGTACACCCTGTCTGTAGATGACAAAGAATTTACATGGGAGCTTACCAAGAACGGTAATGAAAACTACATTCCTGCAACCCGTGATGCAATGTACTTTGCAGGTACAACCAACAAATGGAAACATACTGCAATGAAGTACAACTCATCAACCGGTGACTGGGAAATCGCTCTGAACCTGACCGGAGCTGGTGACAACGGCGGAGCACAGCGCTTCAAAGTAACTTCAGCAGCAAACTGGAATGGAACTGTATGGGGTGATGCAGGCGGAAGTCTCCTTTGCAGCAACCAGTCAACCTGCGGTGATGTATTCATCAACGAAGTTGGTACTTACGTACTTAAAGTTAATGATAAGAACCTGACCTGGGAACTGGTAGCCCAGTAACGGTCTCACAATAATTCCAACGTCCACATATTTGATCCCGTCTTTATGGCGGGATTTTTTATTGATCTGTTCAAGGATATTCTGCCCTAGTTTTCACTGTCACCGTTATTCGTGTTAAGATTATAGACATTACAGGTAACGGAAATACAATGTTTGTTAATCTGATTAATTTTATGCTCAAATATGCGTGGATAGCGGCACTTGCTTTCTTGATTGCTGCGTTTTTAAGATCTGATCCCGAAATGCAGAAATATGCCGTGATAGCTCTGGTTGGAACTGTCGCTACGGCATCCTTTTCGTATTATGAAAGTTACAACAGTCGCAAAAGAGAACAAACGGATGATTTTGCCAGAAAACTGTTTTTTCAGATGGATCACGGAACTTATTTTGAAAGCAAATCCTGGCTTAATGCATACAGAAAGTTCTGCTTCAAACATCCTATGGCCCGTATTTCGGCGGGAAGTCTCAGTGGAGATCTGAGCAGACGCTATATCAAAAGAATAATCAGGAGAGACTGGTATATTTTGATTTGGATCCCGGCGGCAGCATTGTTTCTAACAATTTATATTGGAAATATTGTCGGAAATATAGTTTCAGAAAATTTCATCTCAAATTCCGGATTTGTTCTCAACTGGACATTGATTTCGTGTGCTGTGATATCAGTTCTGTATGCCGCTGTGCTTTATCTTCTCTCTGGCAATATATTCAGATCCTGGCTGAGAAAAAATCCGCAGTACTGTCATGAACTTCAGCAGATTAATTCCTCATATATCCATGGAACTGCTTTTGCCACCCCCTACAGCTGTGTTGTGGTGGGTGACCCTTATATCCATGCCTTTGACGGCAGGCAGTTCCATACCTTTCCAAAAAGTCAGATTAGGGAGGTTTTCTGGCATGTGGATCGTTTTCTTGTCTTCAGCAAGGGTGGGCGTTACGGCGTACAGAAGTATAAAGGTGATGAGTACAGGTTTTATGTTGTTTTTCAAAATGCCGGGGAGATAGTAAAGATCCCGCTTGATCAGTTTCAGATAAGACAGATGATGGATAATTATTTCGAGAAACTGTCAAGAAAGCAGTATGTGGAACATGATGAGATCGAAGTTGGAACTTATGAATTCAGTTCGTATAAGAGGTTTACCTCCGATTTAATTTTTGAGGATTACAGTTCTTCCTCCCGGTGAATTTCAAGTTTTGAACAGCAGACATATCATGATTGTACCGTGATTGTATATAATAATCATGTGAGTGTTGAAAATTGGAATTAGTGGATGTTTGAAAATATTTTTAACAGTATTACCGATACCGTCAGCGACGGTGTCAACCGTCTGTTTGACAAGGAAATCAGGATCGGGGTTACCGGACTGTCCAGAGGCGGTAAGACTGCTTTTATAACCTCGCTGGTTAATACTGTACTTAATTTCGGCAGTGAGGGCATGTCAGACAGACTGTCCCGTTTCACAGCCTATGAAAAATCAGGTATTTATTACGGCGGAATGGTGCAGAATCATGATCTTTCAGTTCCTGTTTTCCCTTACTATGAATGCTGTGATGCACTGTTTCAGAAAAATCCCTGCTGGCCGAAACCTACCGACAATATCAGTGAAATCCGGCTTGAGATCCGTTACAAGGATGATCGTTTTTACGTCCCCGGTGAACATCGCAATATTTATATTGATATCTGGGATTATCCCGGTGAATGGCTGATGGATTTAATGCTGCTGAATATGGATTATGAGGAATTCAGTGCCAGAATGAGGCAGCAGGTAGGAAAACTGACTTCGGTGATCTCATCTACGGCACCGCTGCTTGAATTCGGAAAAATTTTGAGACCTGATGAACCGTTGAACCAGAAAAACCTGAAGGAAGCGGTGGATGCCTATGTTCAGTGGCTCAGGGAATGTAAACAGCACGGCTTTGCTCTGATAGTTCCTGGCCGCTTTGTTCTTCCGGGAAATCTTGATGGGGCACCGATAATCGAATTTATTCCGTGGCTGTGGGAGCGTCCTGAACCGCAGAGGGAGAGCAGGAATTCGCTGTACGGGATTTTGAAGTCCCGCTATGAGGCCTACCGTTCCCAGATTGTGGAAAAATTTTACAATGATTCATTTTCAAAACTGGACCGGCAGATTATCCTGATCGACTGTTTCAAGGCACTTAAAGGAGGCCGTGAAACGTTTGATAATATCAATGATACCTTTGAAGTTCTGCTTAATAATTTTAATTACGGCAGCAATAATATCCTGACCAGACTGTTCAGCCCGAACATCGACAAGGTTATTTTTGCCGCAACCAAGGCTGATCAGATCACCATTGATGAACAGAAGAATCTGCTGAGTCTGCTTAAATCCATGGTAACTTCCGCCTCCCGCAAGGTAAGGGGGGACGGGATCAACTGTCAGTATATGGTCCTGTCGTCGATAGCTGCTTCAAAGTGCAAGATGGTAAATTACAACGGTGAGAATATTCAGGTGTTGTGCACTGATTATGAAGATGATAAACCATACTATCCCGGTGAGATCCCGCCTAACTGGTCGCAGGAAAGTATGGAGGCCTACCAGCAGTATTTTAAATTCAGGGAACTGAAGCCGCCGAGAATTGACAGCGGAGAACTGATCCCGAACATGAATATGGATATTTTGCTGCAGTACATTCTGGGGGATAAGCTATGAGTCCTTATAAAGCCGGTTTTGAACTTGACGGTGAACCCGAGGAGAAGAAAGTAAGATCGGAAACGGTTACCGCAGAGCAGAATGGAACATCGTTTTCATACAAAAAGGGATTTGAACTTGATCAGGAGCCTGAAAATTCAAAGGAAATTTCAGCCGTGGATATTGATGTTTCTGAGATGACCACGGTGGAAATCGATGATTATGCCGATGAACCGTACGAGGAAACAACTCCGACCAGGTTCTGGAGCAGTCCGCTGCTGTGGATCCTGCTGCTGGTGGTTGTCCTGGGCGGACTGCAGGTATACCAGCTGCTGACGTCTGCTTTTACGCAGAGTCTGCTGGCAGGCGGTTTATGGTCCCTCGGTATTACCGTGGTGATGGGGTTTGTGCTGACAACTCTGTTCAAAGAGCTTACTTCTGTATGGAAACTTAAAAACAGTGAAACCAGCCGGATCAAGCTTAAATCAATTCTGGAAAAGGGTAACGGCCAGGATGCCATAAATCTCTGCAGAGAAATGTACAGGAATGTCAACAACTTGAGTGAGCAGAGTTTTAAGAATTTTGAGAAAAAGGTTCAGCCTCATTTTGCTCCGTCGGAAGTGTTTGAAATCTATGAACAGACCATGCTGAGCGAGCAGGATCGCAAAGCAAAAAAAATAGTGGTCCGAAGATCAAGAGAGAACGGGGTAGTGGTCGCTTTAAGTCCGATTGCGTGGTTGGATATGGCTTTTACCTTTGCCAGATCTCTGCGTATGATCCGCGAGGTGGCCGAAACCTACGGCTATCACTGCGGTCTGTGGGGACGACTGCAGCTTTACCGTAAAATCATAAAGAATATTGTCTTTATCGGTCTTACTGATCTTGCAACTGATGCGCTGATGGATTCACTCGGTGCCGAAACTTTTGCAAAATTGAGTTCGGCTGTCGGACAGGGACTTGCCGCCGGAATTTATTCAACCCGTCTTGGCTATATGACTATAAAGGCGGTCAGACCGATCCCGGTTTCCAAAAAGGTGGTCACTCTTGCTGAACTGCGCGGACACATGATCACCGGTGCACTGGAAATATTGAAGGATCAAAACAGAAAAAACTGATTTTTCGGCGTTGAATGGTTAGATTTCCGACAGAAGTGTCATGGCAATCTGCGGCAGGGTGTTTGCCTGGGTAAGAATTGATGTACCGGCCTGCTGCAGTATCGACTGCTCGGTCATGCGGGCAACTTCAGCTGCATAGTCGGTATCCCGGATCCTGCTTCTTGCTTCACTGACATTTTCTATAACATTTTCCTGATTGAAAATAGCAGACTCCATCCGGTTCTGCGACGCTCCGAATTCTGCTCTTTTACTGTCAATTTTCTGAATATAGCTGCTGGCAAGATCTATTACCTTCTGTGCCGACTGGTAGGTAGAAACATCGAGGGCAACCTTCTGATCTCCGCCTACGGTGAAACCGGTGGTGTGATCGCTCAGCGGTGCGCTGCTGTCAATTACCCTGGTGGTGGCGGTATTCGGACTGTTTCCGGTAAGATAAAGTGAGCACAGATCGAATCCAAGCAGTGTTGCAACATTTGAACCGTAGGCGCTGTAGTCACACTGGTACCGTCCGTATTCATCATAGTGTGTCAGATTCCCGGTATATTCCATCCCCATCTTTACATCTATGGTCTGATAGGAGTCAGCACCAACCTGAAACGAGTATTTGTGCTCTTCATGGTATTTATCGATGACACCCTGGGCGGCATGATCTGCTCCGGACGGGAAAATCATGGTTGCCCGTACGGTAATGGTCGGGTTGTCCGCTGTGCCTGTGTTTGCAAGTTTGAAATCATGCTCACCGTTAAGGATTTTTTTCCCGCCGAAGGAGGTGTTGTCAGCGATGCGGTTGATTTCCTGGGAAAGCTGGGAAACCTCCTCCTGCAGTGCCGCTCTTTCTGCGGATGAATTGGTTCCGTTGGCCGACTGGATGGCAAGTACTCTGATGCGCTGCAGCGCATTGGTGATTTCATCAAGTGCGCCTTCGGCCACCTGCAGCATTGAAATTCCGTCTAGCGCATTGCGGTTTCCCCGTTCAAGTCCCTGGATCTGGCTGGTTAATCGATCCGAAATCTGCAGACCTGCGGCATCATCCCTGGCACTATTGATCCGCAGCCCTGACGACAGATTCTGGTAACTTCGGTCCAAAGCGCGGGTTGACACGCCGAGATGCCGCTGTGCCGTAATTGATGCTGTATTGGTTGCTACGTATATTGCCATTTACTTTTGATAGTCCTGAAAAATTTATGTTTATTTTATGCATGAAAAAAACATGCCAGTTTTGCAGGTACAGCATGAATTGTTTTTCCGGAAAACAAAAAGGGCATGATGTTAATCATGCCTTTCATAGATCGTTTCTGTTGCTGTAGTATGTGTAAGCAGCAGTGTATTACCGTTGTTTCGTTATACAAGCATATCTTTATTTTCCGACAGAAATACCACCGAACATCTCGGCGGAACGGTAAAAGTTCCGGTAACCTTAACCTGATCTTTAGCTTCAATGTTGTGATCAAAAGGTGTATGCATCGAGGTGTCGATTACCTTGTACCAGGTATTGATATTGGTATTAGGAATTTTCGGCAGCTCAAGGGTGATTTCCTTCCAGTAGGCGTTGACAAACATATAGATAAATACTTTTCTGGTTACGGAATAGTAAGTCATACCGATGGTGTGGGAATCATAGGAGAAATCCGGCAGATACGGTTTGACTCCGTGCAGACAGAATTTGTTTGAGCGTATGTTGTCTTCCAGGGTAAAGATATTGAAGTTCATAATTTTGGAATTATTGGAATGAACGTTGGACAGCTTCTTTACAAATTCAAACATTTCCTTCTGTCTGGCATTCAGATTCCAGTTCATGTAGGATATTTCGTTATCCTGACAGTAGGCATTGTTGTTTCCATGCTGGGTTCGCAGGATCTCGTCACCCATGGTAATCATCGGGGTGCCTAGGGAAAGCATATTAAGAACCATCAGGTTCTTGGCCTGTTTAAGTCGCAGATCATTGATGATCTTATCCTGGGTTTCCCCTTCAAAACCGTGATTCCAGCTGAAGTTGTAGTCGGAACCGTCCCGGTTATCCTCCCCGTTGGCTTCATTGTGTTTGCGGTTGTAGCACAGCAGATCCCACAGGGTAAAACCGTCGTGGCAGGTAATGAAGTTAAGACTCTTGTAGGGATCGAAGGAGAAAGAGGAATAAATGTCCGGACTTCCCATTATTCTGTGCGCTAGCGTCTTTACCTGATCCGGTTCTCCTTTGATAAATCTTCTTACCACATCGCGGAACTGTCCGTTCCATTCGCGCCATCGGTCACCAGGCAGGCTTCCCACCTGATACAGACCCGCCGCATCCCATGCTTCAGCTATGATTTTGGTATTGGCAAAACGGTAGTCGTTATCGATGGCAAGCAGTGTAGGGGCCTCTGCCTGCGGAACTCCCTTTGAATCGCGTGACAGAATAGATGCAAGATCGAATCTGAATCCGTCGACGTGCATTTCCTGAGACCAGAACAGCAGACTGTCCAGAATGATTTTTTTGGATACCGGGGTGGATGCATTGAAGGTATTGCCGCACCCGGTGAAATTGGAGTAGTTGTGGTTTTCGTCGATCAGATAGTATTCTCTGTTACTTAATCCTCTGAAACTGAAGGTCGGTCCGCCTTCACCGTTTTCGGAAGTGTGGTTGTATACCACATCCAGGTAGATTTCTATATCGGCTTTGTGAAGAGCCTTAACCAGATCCCGGAACTCATTGAGCGGTCCCAGCAGTGATTTGTCAGAACTGTATGCTTCATGAGGAACAAAGAAACTTATAGGATCATATCCCCAGTAGTTCGGTCTATCGGTGTCGGTAACCTTGCTGTCGAACTGGAATACCGGCAGAAGCTCAATGGCTGTGATCCCCAGCTCCTTCAAATACGGGATCTTTTCAATTATTCCTGCATAGGTGCCGCGTTTTTTTTCATCAAGACCTGAGCTCGGGTGGGCGGTAAAACCCTTGACGTGCATTTCGTAGATTACTGTACGCGACATGGGTGTATTAGGATGAACGTCATCCTCCCAGTCGTAGTCAAGGCTGACTACTGCAGATTTCGGACAGCAGTGCAGATTTGAGCCCACCATCATGTTTGTCCGGCGGGAATAATTCTCCGGAAAGATGATCCTTTTGCAGTATGGATCAAGCAGTACTTTGGTAGGATCGAAACGCTGATCCGGGTGGTTGCGGAAGACCTTGGCAACGCGCCATGCGTACAGCTGACCCTCTTTGATTCCCCTTACGAATACATGAAAATAGTAACTGGTCCGGTGCTCTGCAGCTGAAAGCTTTATGATGTCCGGTGACATATCTGTTTCGTCATTGAACAGCAGAAGTTCCATTTCTTTTGCAGCTTTACAGTAGATTGCAAAGTTTACACCGCCGTCTTCAATGGTGGAGCCAAGAACTCTGCAATGTCCTTTTTCAGTGATATAGTGAGCGCTCATACGTAAAATCCCAGGGTAAAATTACTCAATCTACTTCATTCTAGAGTAATGTAAAGAAAAAAAAATACGGGCCGTCACGATTTTGCAATGACGGCTCGTATTTATTTGATCGTGTTAATGTTTTTGAAATGTCAGTACTTTATATTTTCCATATTTCTGATTTCCTCAAGCTGTTTTTCGAACTGGTTTGAGAGAACCGGGAAACGGCGGAAGGTTTTTGGATCAGCACTGTCCTGTTCAATATGGAAACCTACCGCCAGACGTTCACGTTTCCACTGGTTGCGGCAGTAGAGACGGTAGTATTTGATTACAAACGCCTTGAGCTGCTCAAAACTGAAGGTTCGGGCAAACTGACCGCGGGTAAGATGGATCAGTACATCCTTCGGCATGAGATTGAGGGTCTGGGACAGACGCCTGATCTCGTCGAGCAGAGGATAAGGCATAAGATCGTTTTCATCGGTCTGTTCAACCGGACGCAGTTCTGCAGTAGGCTGCTGGTTTACCACATAGGAAATATCTGCAATGGTGCAGCGATCAGCACTGTCCTGCAGTTTGAGTCCTTCATTCATGATGAACCGGTTGATTTTCAGGATCTTCGATTTGCTGATCCCGCCGATCGGAGATATAACTCCGGAGGTATCTCCGTCCATGGTACAGTAGCCCACTGAGGCCTCGGAGAGGTTGGAGGTTGCCACCAGCAGTTTGTTGAATTTGTTGGCCAGCATCCAGATCCCCGGGGATCTTACGCGGGCCTGAATGTTCTGCAGTGTCAGATCATCACGTTCCCAGCACAGTTTCTGATCTTCAGGAAGAATATCATTGACGAGTTTTTCATAACCTGCAACCAGCTCGCTGATAGACCATGAGTAATGTTTTGCTCCGATACATTCAGCCAGTTTCTGTGCAGCATTGAAGGTAACCGGTCCGCTGTGTTTTGAACCCTGGTAGAGGGTGATCAGAACCAGTGGCATCACTTCGCGGCGGATATATTCCTGATAGTTTTTATATTTTTCTTCATCATAAGGGGCCGGATTAAGACGGGAGGCGGAAAGAACCTTAAGATAATTCTGATGTCCGAGGGAATAAATAGCCTGAACCTGGGCATAGTAGATCATGCAGGCACAGAGCGCTGAATCGGCGCCGCCGGACAGACTGAGAGCGAAACCTCCGGTTCTGGTCTTGCGCATAAAGTCCCATAGGCCGAGAGCCACCGCGCGGCAGATTACATATTCTTCGATTTCCGTATCGGTTTCACAGGCGGCTACAGCCGGATCCTCCACCGGTCTGAAGGAGAATTCATTGTCCACGATTCGGTTCAGATCTTCGGTAAGAATTGTTTCTGATGATATGATGCGGTTGTTGCGGTTTTCATCGAGATCTACAACTGCATTGTAGGTTGCGCATTCCTTAAAACTGAGTCTATCGGAATGCATTACAATTCTGCCGTTGCTTGCAATCATTGAATCACCGTCATATATTGCCCGTCCCGCCTCGTTGCCGAGCAGGTTGGTGTAGGCGTAGACGCAGCAGTAGGCACGGGAGCCGTCCTTGACGAAATTGCGGCGGGATTCCTGTTTGCCGATGCTGAAATGGGAGGCTGACGGATTTAGAATAATGTCCACGTTGCGGGTATACAGTTCATTGCCGGGACGGTGGGCAACCCACGAATCTTCGCAGATTTCAAAACCGATGCGGACTCCGTCAACCTGGTAGAAAACATCACCCAGCGGGATTGGTCTGTCGTATCCTTCAATCCAGTTTTCCAGAATCCTGGCCTTTCCTCTCGGCCACGGGGCAAACCAGCGGTGTTCATAATGAATTCCGGTGCGAGCAAGATACTGTTTACAGGTAAGTCCGAGGATCCGGTCGCGGGAGAGCAGGGCGCAGGCATTGTAGATCTGTCCTTCATACCAGATCGGAAGACCGGCAGCAACCAGCATTCCTTCCGGAATAACTTTCATTATCTGCAGAAGACATGAAGGAATTGATTCGAGAAACGACTGTACATAGAACAGATCTTCACATCCGTATCCGGAAATACACAGTTCTGGAAGCAGCAGCAGATCTGCATTCTGCTGAGCCGCTTCAGCGATACATTTCTTGATCAGTGAAACATTATGATCCAAATCCACCGGAATGGTGTTGATCACTCCGGTTGAAACAGAAAAAAAGTGAGGCATTTTACTTCCTGTTATTATTGTTGTTGTATTATTTTACAGTCAGGATCTTAAGGGAGTTGGTCGAACCCTCTTCGCCGGTGTTGTCACCGAAGGTGATAATCACCTTGTCTCCGCTGCTGAGGTAGCCGAGCTCCTTGCATTTATCCAGTGCATTCTGGCTGATTTCACGGCGGGTGAAGTTAGGACTGTCGCCGGTAAAGAAGATTGGTGTTACGCCGCGGTACAGAGCAGCCCATTTCAGGGTTTTCTCGTTTCCTGAAAGTGCGTAGATTGGAATATTGGAACGCAGACGTGACATCAGTTTCGGTGTTCCGCCGGTCTGGGTCAGTGCCACAATACCTTTGATCCCGTCGAGATGGTTTGCCGCGTACATGGCGGACATGGCGATGGTTTCCTCCGGACTTGTGAACTGACGGTCCACACGGTAGCTTGAAACGGTCATGGAAGGATCCATTTCAGCACCGGCCAGAACTTCGGCCATGGCTGCAACGGTCTCCACCGGATATTTTCCTACAGCGGATTCTGCAGACAGCATCACGGCATCGGTGCAGTCGAGAACTGCATTTGAAACATCCATTACCTCCGCACGGGTTGGCAGAGGTGCGTTGATCATGGATTCCATCATCTGGGTTGCTGTGATAACAACTCTGTTGTTGCGGCGGGCCAGTTTGATCAGTCGCTTCTGTACGCCCATGAGATTTGGATCCCCGATCTCGATTCCGAGATCTCCGCGGGCAACCATTATCACATCGGTGGCCTGAATAATCTCAACCATGTTCTCGTCTGAACTTACGGTTTCTGCGCGTTCGATTTTAGCAACGATTTTTGCATTTGAGCCCGCCTGGGTGAGCAGTTTTCTTGCATACCTGATGTCATCGCCGTTACGCGGGAATGAAACCGCCAGATAGTCAACATCGATTTGAGCAGCCAGAATGATATCCTTTTTATCCTTTTCAGTAAGAGCCTTGGCTGAAAGACCGCCGCCTTTTTTGTTGATCCCCTTATTGTTAGAAAGCCAGTTGGCAACGGTTACTGTGGTATTGATGCGGTTTCCCTTGATATCGGTCACTACAAGCTGCACTTTGCCGTCGTCAAGCAGAAGAATATCTCCTGATTTAACATCGTTAGGAAGATCCTTGTAGTCGATCCCGACGGCAGTTTCATCTCCTGCCAGTGGCTCCAGATCGGCGTCAAGGGCAAATGACTGGCCTTTTTTCAGTTGAACCTTGCCGTCCTTGAAGGTGGAAACGCGGATTTTAGGACCCTGCAGATCGCCCATAACGGCAACGTAGCAGCCGAGTTTTGCTGCTATTTCTCTTACTGTCTTGGCTCGTTTAATGTGATCTTCCGGAACAGAATGGGAAAAGTTCAGTCTTACCATGTTAACGCCGGATTTGATCATCTGTTCCAGAACTGCCGGATCATCTGTTGCCGGGCCCAGAGTTGCTACAATTTTTGTTCTTTTATACATAACGGGATCCTAGATTAAGATAAAAATGCTGATGGAAACAAAGACACGGCCTGAGCCGTGTAAAAACAAAAACGCTCAACCATGTACGGTTGAGCGACGTTAAAATTAAAGCTGTTTCTGTGCTATTCTCTGGATTTCATTGATGTCCGTCGCTATAAGCAGTGACGCCCAGAGAGACAGCGGAGTTTCATCCGACTGCAGGGTAGGAATGCAGAGGAAGTTAAGATCGTGGATGTAGAATGACTTGTCAGGCTGATCGCTGGCAGTTCCATCCGGATTGATCTTGTTGAAATGCTTGCAGGTATGAAACTTATCGAGGTTCACATGTTTGTCCAAAATGAATGATACCACCATTCTCACCTTGACGTCATCATATCCCTCAGCAACGGCACGGGTGTGCTCATTGAAGTAGTTCAGTGTGAAGAAACTCTTGTCGTGCCACCACTGAAGATATGGGATTTCCTCGTCGAGAAGAATTATTTCGGATAATTTGCCGTCAAGCTGTGCACTGATGCAGAATCCGGTGATGTTCTTGAATTCGCCTTTCTTGATTGTTCTGTCTGCTATCAGGGAAGATGAAATTTCACTCACCTGAATGTTTTCTATGCTTTTAACCTGATGTCCAGGCAAGTCGTTAAGCAGGGCTTTGAGGAAACGATCCATGTACCCGTCTTCAGTCAAACTTAACCAAATATCATTATTGAGCGCTAGCAAACTTTCTTCTGCCATTTTTATAATTCACCCTTAGTTATATTAATATTTATCTCTATATGCTCTGATAAATTCTATTAATTATAAATTCTATTAATTTCCTTTATGGCTGTTATTTTAGCAAAAAAAACAAGCCTTTAGACAAATATTTTGCTGTATTTAAGCTTGTAAAGGCTACTTTTTTCAATATTTGGTAACTTCATCACTTTTGACGGCGGAGCATGCGGTAAAACTCATGTAGAATAGCACTGAAATACCGGTATTATGCTGTTAGACTACAGGTGGTTTTGTGGTAGAATTGTGCAACTTCCGGAGTTTTGCGGTTTTGAGTTAGGTTATTAGGAGAAAAAAGTGGTAACTCGTGGAATTTTTTATGTATTGACAATGTTCGGAGTTCTGGTTGTTGTCGGCGTGGTGTCAAATATTATTTTTGCCGTCTCCGGTGTTGAAGTTGACCAGATGTCCTTCTTCTCACTGCTGGGTGTATGCGCCGTGATGGGATTCGGCGGTTCCATTATCAGTATTCTGATGTCCAAGACACTGGTTAAGAAGCAGATGGGGGTCAGGGTAATAACCAATCCGTCCAATGATAATGAAAAATGGCTGGTTGAAACTGTAGCCTATCTTGCAAAGCAGAAAGGGGTGAAAATGCCTGAAGTCGGCATTTATCCTGCCGAGGAAATGAACGCTTTTGCCACCGGCTGGAACAAGGATGCCGCCCTGGTTGCTGTTAGTACCGGTCTGTTCAGCCAGATGTCCCAGGAGGAGATTGCCGCAGTGCTTGGTCATGAAATGTCCCACGTATCAAACGGGGATATGGTTACCATGGGGCTGGTTCAGGGTATCACCAACACCTTCGTTTATGCTCTGTCATATGTGCTCGCTTCGGTTCTGAGCGCAAAAGCAGGTAACAGCAGAAGCAGTTCAAACAGTTCTTTCTATTTATTTTCCAGTGTGTTTCAGGTTGTATTCGGTTTTTTAGCCACTGCGGTTGTTATGTGGTTCTCCCGTTGGAGAGAGTTTCATGCTGATGCAGGTGCTGCCAAGGTATACGGTTCTCAGGCAATGATTAATGCTCTGCTGGCATTACAGAACAACTCCCGTCGCGCAGCTTCAATGTCTGCAAGGGAGGCAAACAGCCGTTACAGAAGAAAATCTGCAAACATGAATGCTCTGTGCATTTCTGTTCCAAGCAATATCAGAGAACTTTTTGCCTCTCATCCTAGCATTGAAAGAAGAATAGAAGCTTTGAAAAAACTTCCGTAATTCTGCAGGGAAGACTACGGTAGAAAAGTAAGCCGCCCGTCTGCCGGAACAGACAGACTGCCGCGGCGGCGCCTTGAATGTCTGGAATTCCGTTTCCAGACGTTCTGCGTTATCGGTTTAGAAAAAGGAGTTGGTTATATGGATTTAATCCCGGTCTATCCGCCGCTGAAATCGGATCTGCACAGTCATACCGCCTGTTCTGACGGAAAACTGTCTCCGGTGGAATATATTGACTATGCTGTTGCAAGAGAAATCAGGGTGCTGGCTTTGACTGATCATGACAATATGAATGCTCTTGAACCGGTACTGAAATATGTAAAGGATAAGGATCTTCCTATCAGAATTATTCCCGGGATCGAGCTTTCGACCACCTGGATGGAGGGTACCTGCCCCTATCAGATCCATATAGTCGGTCTTAACTGCGATCCGTCAAATGCCAGACTTCAGGAAATAATCAGAATCAACAAGGAGAAAAGAGACTACCGGGTTGAAGTTATTTCCGCGAAACTGGTAAAAAACGGAGTAGATGCAAAAGATCTGGCTGATTATCTCAGTGTCTACCAGCAAGCGGGCACATTTATAACCAGGAAGCACTTTGCGGATTATCTGATCAAGAATCATATAGTTCCCGACAACAGTGCTGCATTTGACAAATATCTTACCAAAGGCGGTCTGGCCTACTGCAAGGTTGAATGGGGCTCCATTCCTGAGGCTGTAAAAGTTATCAAGGATGCAGGCGGAGTGCCGGTGCTGGCTCATCCGATGCGCTATAAGGAACTTAACAAGAAAACCAAGTATCGTGACCGTCTGGTTGATTATTACACCGAACAGGGCGGAGTTGCAATTGAGACTGCTCATCCGATGATGAAGTCTGAGGAGAAGAAAGTGGCAAGAGATTATGCCAGCAGTCACGATCTGTATTCGTCCTACGGTTCGGATTTTCATGAACGCAATGTTCCGGAACGTGCCATGGGAAGAGATTTGTGGCTTGCCGCCCCTTCCAAACCGATCTGGGAACATGATCAGATAAAGGATTATTTCAAACAATGAGTTCCTCCTTCATTACCATTCATCCCGAAAATCCACAGGAAAGACTGATCCGTCAGGTGGTGGAAATTTTAAGAAATCAGGGCGTGATCGTCTATCCTACCGATTCCGGGTATGCTCTCGGCTGCATGCTCGACAATAAATCGGGAATGGAACGTATCTGCCGCATCAGGGCTGTTGATAAAAATCATAATTTCACTCTGGTATGTTCAGACATTTCCAATCTTTCCCAGTATGCCAGCTTTGACAACCAGCAGTTCAAACTGCTTAAACGCTATACCCCGGGTCCGTACACCTTCATTCTGCGGGCAAGCAAGGAGGTGCCACGCCGCGTGATGAATGAAAAGAGAAGAACTATCGGGATCCGTGTTCCAGACAACCGGATCTGTGAGTGTCTCATCTCGGAACTGGGAGAACCGATAATGTCAACCTCTCTCATTCTTCCTGATCATGAAGAGTTTCTTCATGATCCCTATGAAATCAATGATCTGCTCGGCCATGCGGTAGATGCGATTGTTGACGGCGGATACCTGCAGGAAAAACCGACCACCGTGGTTGATCTGATGGCGGATGGTTACGAAGTGACCCGTGTCGGCGAGGGTGATCCTACTCCGTTTCTTAAATAACAGTGCAGGAGACTGGGTGCTCCTGAAGTAAATAATCAGGTGCCGGTACGGCGCCGTGTAATCAGTGCTCATTACGGTGCTGTAGGGGAGTTTTATGTTCAAGATCGGCTGTCATCTGTCTTTCAGCAAAGGATACACCGCAATGGCTGAGGAGGCCATTGATATCGGTGCGAATGTTTTTCAGTTTTTTACCAGAAATCCCCGCGGAGGCAGGGCCAAGGCACTTGATCCTGATGATCTGGCCCAGTTCAACGGGCTGGCGGTTAAGAACGGGATCGGACCGGTTATAGCCCATGCGCCGTACACCATGAATCCTTCAGCGGTTGACGACTCACTGCGCCGCTTTGCGGTTGATACCATGTCGGACGATTTGATGCGGCTGAGCCATATTCCTGGCTCAATGTACAATTTTCACCCCGGCAATCACGTAAAACAGGGGGTGGAGGTGGCTTCACAGAAAATTATTGAACTTCTGAACCAGCTGGTGAAAACCGACTCCGACACACTGATCCTTCTTGAAACAATGGCCGGCAAGGGTACCGAGGTAGGAAGAACCTTCGAGGAGATCAGATTTCTGATTGACGGTGTTGAGGATTCTGCAAGGATCGGAGTCTGCATGGATACCTGTCATGTATATGACGGCGGGTACGATCTGAAAAACGATCTTGACGGTGTCCTTACCCGGTTTGACAGTATTATCGGACTTGACAGACTTAAAGCGGTGCATCTGAACGATTCCAGGTACGGTCTTGACAGTCACAAGGATCGCCATGCCAAAATCGGAGAGGGTGAACTGGGGCTTGATGCCATCGTCAGAATTATCAACCACCCGTCCCTGAGAGAACTGCCGTTTTATCTGGAAACTCCTAATGATCTGGAAGGATACAGAAGTGAAATACGTCTGCTTAAAGATCATTATGTAGATTAAGGATTAAAGAATTTGTCTGACGCGCTATCGATTTAATAAACCTGAAAATATGAACTGGTTTGTTCAATGTGGCTGTCTGTGTTTGATTTTTGTTAAGATTTCTTTTTGAGATGTACTGTTATGATTATTGAAAAGCTTACTGAAAAAGAGCTACCCCCAATTGTAAAGGCGTTTCCTTTATCTGAGTTGTGCTCTGAGGATGATTTGAAGGCCGCATCAGACCTGGTTGTTTCTGAATATGACGTCGGCTATGAGTATCACCAGCACTCATACTCAAAAGAAGGGGAAAGACTTCCCCGTATCATAAACGGATCTTTTGATTCACTTAAAGCGAATTCGAAAAAACGCCGGAGCTATTATAATTATTATGATTGCACAGTCAGCAATCTTCCTTATTTGATTACAAGTTCCACAAAAGATATTGTTAATAAATGTAATATCTGCGGCGGTGTCAAACTGGGCAAACTCTGTGTACATGGTGTAGCAGTTTTTCAGAAACTGTTGAAAAACCTTGGAACTGACACATATACCGTAAGAGAGGGTGAGGTTTCATATCATAAACGTCTTAAACTCGAACAGTTCCGCTCGTATATGAACGATGTGGAGGAGTACCGCCAATCCTGCGATCAGGAACTGGTTGAAGCTTACAGCTTCTTTAAAGATTTGAATCTGTATAAAGACGGAATAGTGTTCTATGATGTTTACGGCTACCTAAAGAATTGTATTACAAACCAGGCGGCAATGAATTTAGCCAGGGATTTTCTGGCTGAATCAGAGTCAATTATGACCGTTTCTGTTAAATATGAACGCTATACGCGAACTAATGAGCGCACTCTTAATGCAGAATTTTATTTTAACGGTTATCCGGATAAATTCTCCTTTAGAGCCAGCATGTCCGGCGGTACATCTGTTACCTGGAGAATCGACAATATGGAATGCGACGGTTATTATCTCGTACCGGGTGCAATTCCGTACAAGATAAAAAAAGGAGCAAAGTTTTCCGGCAAGGAATTTCTGGATGAATATAAGTTAATTGCACTGCTTAAACTGTGGCAGGATATAAATTCAAGGGATTTTCTAGAGGATTCAACCGATGAAAATGCAACCGCATTTTTCGGCAAAATTGAATCGTTCTGTGAAATGGAACTGGATAATGACAGCTCAAACGGCGACAGTGATGAAATCAAACGTGATGTGGAGCTTTATCCGAAGATTGTCACTGATTATGTTGATACAACCGTGGAGTTTAAGATCGGTTCTACAGGTTCAAAGAGTTATGTCCTGAAAAATTTTAGAAATCTGCTCGCCGCCTACCGTAAGAAATCCACGTACAGTCTTTCTAAAACAGCATCCATTGATTTCAGTAAAGAAACGTTTACAGACTCCAGTATGAAAATTTTTCAGTTCATCACTAAAAGAGTCGATTCCATCGTTGATGTCTACAGCGAGGTAAACAGCAGATCTAGATATTATGACATTGATGCCAAAATTCCTCACAAAATGCAGCTGTCGGGACATGATTTGGATAATTTTTATGATTCGGCAGTAGGGCATAAGGTGGATTATGAGGACAATGACAATAATATTGACGGTGTCATAGAGGTTGGATCTGATGCTGATATTAAGTTCAAGCTTAATTTGAATACTACCAAGGATGCCAGAGATAATATTACAGGAATAAGTCTCACGGGCGTTATTCCTAAAATAAAGAAAGGATCTGTCGCTTCGTACATTCTTGACAAAAATACTCTGAAAAAAATTTCAAAGCGCGAGGAACAGCTGCTGGCTCCGTTTTCCTCGATAGCTGACAACAGTGGAAGCTTCCATCTTTTTGTCGGTATTCCTAATCTGAACGAATTCTATTACCGGGTTCTGCCGGTGCTTCTGGATAATCCGTTTGTCGATGTTTCAGACAACTGCGAGGGAATGCTTGAGCAGTACCTGAAACCGGAGCCGGTGTTTGAATTTTTTATGGATTACAGCGGAAACGTTATTTCCATGAAAGTGCAGGTAAGTTATGAGGACAAATCCTATATTCTCAATGGCAATGACAGCAAGAACACTGGATATCATGATTACCGGCAGGAGGAACGTATTATCCGTGAAGTGGAGAAATTCTTCGAAAGACCGGAGGGGAGAAAAAACCTCTGGGAACGCGAAGTGGATGATGAACTTCTGTTCAACTTCCTTTCATCCAGTCTGGAAAGGCTTGAACATTACGGAACTGTAAGAGGAACACAGGCATTCAACAACCTGAAAATAAAGAAACCTCCGGTGATCAAGATCGGTGTTTCGGTTGACAGCAATATGATGGATATTACCGTCACCTCTGCTGAACTTGACAAGAAAGAACTTCTTGAGGTTTTGAACAGTTACAAGCTGAAGAAGAAATGGTTCCGCCTCAAATCAGGTGAGTTTGTTGATCTGACAAACAATGATATGCTGGAGGAAATTACCGACTTCCTGGATAAGATCGATCTGGTTCCGGCTGATGTAATCCAGCAGAAAGCTAAACTTCCACTGTTCAGGGCTCTGTATCTTGACCGTCTGATGCAGGAGCATGAAAGCCTTGCCATGAGCCGCGACAATACCTACCGCAGACTGATCCGCAGTTTCAACTCCATAAGAGATTCTGACTATGAACCTGCAGATGAACTCAAGGAGGTTCTGCGCGAGTACCAGAAACACGGTTTCAAATGGCTGGAAACCGTGAAAAATGCAGGATTTGGCGGTATTCTTGCCGATGACATGGGTCTGGGTAAAACTCTTCAGATGATTTCTGTTATTAAGTCGTCACTGGATTCAGGTGCCAAGGATCCTTGCCTGGTGGTTTGTCCTGCCTCGCTGGTGTTCAACTGGGCTGAAGAACTGTCCCGTTTCACTCCGGGGATTAGAGCGTGCACGGTAGCCGGTACTCTGTCCGTCAGAAAGCAGTGTCTCGGTGATTTGTCGGATAAGGACGTGCTGATTACCTCCTATGACCTTCTGACAAGAGATATTGCCCTGTACAAAGATCTTAAATTTGAACTGGTGGTTATCGATGAGGCTCAGTACATCAAGAATCCGAAGGCAGGTCATTCCAAGGCGGTGAAGGCTTTGAATGCCAATGTCCGTTTTGCGCTTACCGGTACACCGATTGAAAACAGACTTTCAGAGCTGTGGAGTATTTTTGATTATGTAATGCCTGGATTCCTTTACAGTTACAGCGATTTCAACAAGAAGTTTGAAACTCCTATAACCAAAGGTAAGGATGAGCAGGCAATCGAAAAACTCAAGAATATGACATCTCCGTTTATTCTGCGCAGAAAGAAAGCTGATGTACTCAAGAATCTGCCGTCAAAAATTGAAGAGGTTCGTTTCACCAGAATTTCCGGAGAACAGCAGAAACTGTATGATGCCCAGGTTCTGCATATGAAACAGATCCTGCAGATGTCAGGAAACAGCGGAGAGGATAAGATCAAGATCCTGGCAGAACTTACCAGGATCCGCCAGATCTGCTGTGATCCTTCCCTGGTTTATGAAGGTTACTCCAAAGAAAGTGCCAAGAGAGAAGCCTGTATGGATCTTATTGAAACAGCAATCGACGGCGGTCACCGCATGCTGGTATTTTCACAGTTCACCTCAATGCTGGAACTGCTGGAAAAGGAACTTAAAGATCGAAATATATCCTATTTCAAGATTACCGGAAGTACTCCGAAGGAGAAACGTATCACCATGGTTCATGATTTCAATGAAGGTGACACACCGGTATTCCTGATTTCCCTCAAGGCCGGCGGTACCGGTCTTAATCTTGTCGGTGCCGATACTGTGATTCATTACGATCCGTGGTGGAATCTCGCAGTACAGAATCAGGCTACCGACCGTGCCCACCGTATAGGTCAGACCAAGAATGTTACCGTTTACCGTCTGATCCTCAAGGGAACAATTGAAGAGAAGATCCTGGAACTGCAGAAAACCAAGAAGGATTTGGCAGAGTCGATTCTGGAAGGAAACAACCAGTCTCTGATGAGCCTTTCTTCCGAAGAACTGCTGGATCTGCTTTCGTAATATTTTGCGTGGGGCTGTATAGTTTGTACAGTTCTGTACGTAGGCATTTCAAGCCGGGGATTTCCCCGGCTTTGCTGTATTGATTGAAACATTCTGCTGCGGGTTGAACTGTCCCAGCAGACAAACGCCTGCATCATACGGATTGACAAACATTATTCAGGGAAAATTGGGATAAGGCGAAATTTAGATAATCCAAAAACAAGAAGGTCACCTGCACCCTGTAATTTAAAGAAAAAGGAGAAAGCATACATACAAAACGCAGATGACTGTAGTTTATAATAAGCATTTCATGTATCAAGTCAACAATACATGCTGTACAATAATTGAACTTTGTAGCTGTGATCACAAAACAGATTGATTTACGGTTCTCATCTGCTGTTATCTGAGCCGTTCCCTGCAAAGTACTTGCCGGACTGTTTCGCCGAAGTTTTTTCCGCTGCTGTTTCTGCCTGCTCAAAATTCCAGCCTCCACCCAGTGATTTGTACAGACTGATGAGAGATTTGATCCTGCCAAGTCTGTTTTCTACCAGCCGGTTTTCGAATTCCAGACTGCGGTTTCTGGCGGAGGTTATACTGTCAAAATTGTTTTTCCCGAATTCAAAAAGGCGTGCGGAGGTTTTTTCAAGTCTGCGGCTTTCCTGCAGGCCCTTTTCCAGGAACTTTTTCTGTTCCTGCAGGTGGTGGAGATTCCCGTAACTGTCATCCACCTCCTTAAGTGCATTGAGGATCAGACTTTGATATTCCGCCAGGGCTATTTCAAGTTCTGCATTTTTGATCCCGATATTGGCTCTGATCCGTCCGTTGGTAAAAACAGGAACCGTCAGAGATCCGGAAAGAACCGACCCCCATCCGCTGATATGGTCTGTTCTGCCATTCATTTCAATGCGGCCTAGGCCTCCAAGAAAGACAATTTCGAATCTTGGATAAAGATCGGCTTTGGCACTGGCTACGAGTGCCGCTCTGGCGCTGATTTCATTATCTTTTGCGCGTATATCCGGTCTGCGCAGCATCAGTTCTCCGGGCTGTCCGCCGGTCGGTGCGGGAGGAAGCTCATCCGGCATTTTTTTCGGAAGTTCCTGCAGTCTGAAAGTCTGCGGTGTATTTCCCGTAAGTACGGCCAGTCCCCTGATCCCTGCCTCGGATTTTGCTCTGAGCAGCGAAAGACGGGATTTGAGATCGGTTATCATGTTTTCTGTATTCTGCACATCACCGGCAGTTGCTTCACCGGAATTAAAACGGCCTTTAACATACCTGAGAGTATCCTCAAGGTTGCTGATGCTGCTGTTTAATACCGCGGTCTGCTCCTCGGCAGCCAGTACATCGTAGTAGCTCAGAGCTGTTTGAGCCGCCACGGCAGCTCTTGCAGCATACATCTGATCTTCGGCAGAGAGCAACTTGTATTTTGCTGCATCAAGATTACTCTGCTTCCGGCCGAACAGATCCAGCTCCCAGCTGGCGGTAACAGAACCTCCCGCTGCTAAATTACTGTGGCTGGTGCTGATGCCGGGAAGGGTAACCGGAAGATCAGCATTGCTTTTTGCTCCTGCCATCATCACCCCTGCCGCTGCGGAGGGACCGAGATCCGCTCCTGCGTATTCAGCCTCATGCACAGCTTTCTGCAGATGCAGACGGGCGGTTTCAAGATCAGGGTTGTTTTTGATTGCGGCGTTGATCAATTCTGAAAGAAGAGGATCGTTGAAATGTTTCCACCATCCGGTTAAGTCCTGCACCTGTGTCTTTACCGACGTTTCCATGGAATAGTTGTCCGGCATCGGAAGATTACGGCTGTATTCGACATCCACGGTGCCGCAGCCGGCAAGCACAACTGCTGTAACAGCTGCAATAGATCCTGTTTGAATTTTTCTTTTCAGTGGTATTTGCAACATTGAAACAACTCCTTGAATATCACTGTTTGGACAGCATAGATTTGAACCGTGATACGGCTATTATAATGAAAACCAGACCTAGAACGGTAAGGACAATCAGGTGCTGGTATACATCACGGATGGTTGAACCCCGGTGAACCACATCCTGGATAAAGGACACCATGTGGGCGGTCGGAGAGATCTGAATTGCCGACTGCATATACTCAGGCATACTTTCAACCGGACTGGTCCCTCCTGATAAAAGGTATACCAGCATATAGACCGGAATGCACAGCAGTCCGAACTGCGGCATGGACGGAGCCAGCACTGCCAGAAGAATTCCCAGAGAGGCGAAACTCATAACATAGATCATCATGCCTGCCGAGAGCAGAGCAAAGCTGCCGCGGACCGGCACCTGCAGATAGGTGTTTACGATCAGCCACAGTGACAGCAGTGCCATGATCACTATAACCAGACCGTTGGCAATGATTTTAGAGATGGCGATTTCTGATGCGGATACCGGCATAACCAGCAGATGCTCGATGGTACCCCGTTCCTTTTCTCTGATTACCGCCGCCCCCGACAGCATTAGGGTGAGCAGGGTAAGATTTCCCACGATCTGTATTACACTCATCTGCCAGATTGCAGAGGAGTTGGGATTGAACAGAACATTGACGGCGGATCCCGCCTGAATCAGGTCACTGCGCTGAACCGGGTGTTTATCTGTAAGAAAATCGACGATCCCGTCGGAGATCATCCTGGTTATATATCCGGTGCCGCTTCCGGCAAGAGTCATGGCGGTTGCATCCACCAGCAGCTGTATTTTCGGGTTGTCACCTCTGAGCATCTTTTCCTGATAATTAGGAGGAATATCAATGACAAAGTAGTAGTCACCAAGATCCATATGCCGCTGAACTTCATCGGTTTCTATATATTCCGGGAGCTTGAAGAACGGCGGCCGTACCGATTGAACGATGGCGCGGGACAGTTCTGAACGGTCATGATCCACAACTGCCACCGGGGCGTTTTTCACCTCCATTCCGGCTCCCCGTGATGCCACCACCACCGCGACGGTGAAAAAGTAGATCATGAGTGCAACCAGCACCAGATCGCTGAACAGGCTTTTAATCTCCTTGAGACACAGTACGAAAATATTTGAAATCCAGGTGTACATTTCCTCTATTTCTCCTGTTTTCTGAGAATTAAGCACGACAGTGTCAGATAGGTAAGTCCCATCAGTGTTATGCACAGATACATTCTGCCGAAACTGTCGAAGGACAGTCCCTTGGTGAAACATCCAAGGCTGATTGTTTCAAACCAGGAGCAGGGGAACAGTTTCCCGAAATAATAGGCGGCGCCTTCAAGGGTGGAGATCGGAAACAGAAAACCTGAAAAGTTGATTGCAGGCAGCATGGAAAATATGGCGGAGGCGAAAATTGCCGCGATCTGTGTTTCCACAAAGCAGGAAACCAGCAGACCGAAAGCGGTTGATGCCAGGATCATGAGTACAGCTCCGAGCAGCAGTGCCGGAAATGATCCGCGGATCGGAACTCCAAGTACGAACACGGCACAGAACACCAGACTCATGAAACTAAGCAGGGAAAGAGCCACATAGGGCAGCTGTTTACCGAGCAGAAACTGATAAACCCGTGCCGGAGAGGTGTTGAGGTTGCTGATTGTACCGAGATCCTTCTCCCGTACCACGCCGAGTGCAGTCATCATGGCCGGGAACATTACCAGAACCATCATAATCAGCCCCGGAACCATTACATAGACACTTTTGAAGATTTCGTTGTACATGAATCGGATCTCAAGGGGATTCTGCTCCATGGATAACGGATGCCCGGAGGGATCACGCAAAACTGCGTTGTAACGGTCCATAATTCCGTTTACATAATTGCGGACATTGCTGGAAATGGTCGGGAATGCCCCGTCGACAAAGAATCCGATTTCCGGTTTTTCTCCACGCAGGAGTTTTTCACCGTATCGGGGCGGAATTTCGATCAGCAGTTTGATGTGGTGTTTCTGGAATGATTTGATTACAGGATCCGACGGTTCAATCTGCCGCTGTTTGAAATATGCTGAACCGGTGAATTCCTGCAGCAGGGCGCGGCTTTGTGCACTTTGATCATGATCGATGACTCCGAAGGGCATCTGCGTCATATCGAAGGAGATACCGAAGGATGCGCAGATTTCAAAAATCAGTGAACCGAAGATTACGAAAAACAGCCGGACCAGATCCCGTGACAGTTCCCGGTATTCGCGCACTGCAAAAGCACGGATGATTGCCAGTGAATACAAAAGTCCGGTCAGCGGCGCAACATGTTGAGTCTCGGTTACGCAACTGTCCGGAATGTCCTGAACGGCATCACTCTGCTCTTCAAGATAGCGGATGAAAGCCTGTTCCAGATCTTTCTCGTTTTTATTCCGCCTGAGCTGATCCGGGGACCCGATAGCCAGAACCCTGCCGCGGTGCATCAGTGAAATGCGGTCACATCGTTCAGCCTCGTTCATGAAGTGTGTTGAGACGAAAATGGTTACATGCTCCTCCCGGGAGAGTTTTATCAGATATTCCCAGAACAGATCTCTGGCAGCCGGATCGACACCGGATGTCGGCTCATCAAGAATTAATATTTCCGGATTGTGCAGACATGCCGCAGCCAGCTGAAGACGCTGTTTTATACCCAGAGAGAGTGATTTAGGAGTGGTGTGGCGGTATTCGTAAAGGCCGAATCGTTCCAGAACGCTTCTGATGGCTCTGTACCGCTCCAGGATCGGAATGTGATACAGTTTGGCATGCAGAAACAGATTTTCAGTGACGGTAAGCTCCTCGTACAGTGAGAATGCCTGGGACATATAACCGACTTTACGTTTAACCGCACTGTCGCCGGCGGTAAATGTTTCCCCCATGATCAGAGCTTCACCGCCGGTCGGCTCCAGAAGCCCGGTAAGCATTTTCATGGTTGTTGATTTGCCGCATCCGTTGGAGCCGAGAAAACCGAATATTTCGCCGCGGGAAATTTCAAAACTTACGTCGTTCACCGCGGTAAAACCGCCGAATTTCTTTGTCAGATGCAATGCCTTTATTGCCGGAACCTCGCCGTCTGAACTTTCGAGCGGAGGAATGATGAATCCGCCCTCCTTTCCTCTTTTTTCAGGAGGCAGAATTTTCATGTAGGCCTCCTCCAGGGTTGCGGCCCCGTATTCTGCCATCAGTTCCCTGGTATTTCGATCTGCGATGATCCTGCCGCTGTCCATCATCAGTGTATGATCAAACCCTTCAGCTTCGTCGATATATGCGGTTGAGATGATTACGGTCATGCCCGGGGTTTCCTTCATCAGGGCGGACACCAGCTGCCAGAACTGGCGGCGTGACAGCGGATCGACACCGGTGGTGGGCTCATCCAGGATCAGCAGATCGGGACTGTGGATCAGGGCACAGCAGAGGGACAGTTTCTGTTTCATTCCACCTGAGAGTTTGCCGGCCGCTCTGTCGGCAAAGGCGGAGAGGGATGTTGCGGCAAGAAGACGGTTTATTCTTGCGGATTTGAAACTGCCGCGCAGTCCGAACAAATCTGCATGAAAGGAGATGTTTTCCCGAACTGACAGGGTTGGATAAAGATTTTTTCCCAGTCCCTGGGGCATAAAGGCGATCCTTCGTGACAGCTCGTTGCGGCTGCTTTCCTGACTCAGATCTCTGCCGAAAACTCTGACAGATCCCTGCTGGATTATTCTGGTTCCTGCAATCAGGGACAGCAGGGTGGATTTGCCTACCCCGTCAGCTCCTACCAGTCCGACGGTTATGCCGGAGCCGATGGTCAGATCCACCCGGTCAACCGCAGTGATATTTCTGTAGCGGTGGGAGAGAGCTCTGATTTCGACAACCGGCTGTTGTTCTGAATCAATAGAACTGTCCATTCGTTTACCTTAGACTGTCTGCGGCTGCCCCGGAAGAATTGCTGTTCTGCCGGTAGCTGTTCAGCAGTACACTGTCCTCCCGCCGGTAAATCTCGAGTTTTTTCAGATTTGTCCTGAGATGTTCAGGCCAGCCGGTGTGACTGTGATCGATGTAGCCGATCGCCGGCATCCCCCCTTTGAAAAAATTAGGGTAGCTTAATGCCAGCTGCGGATCTATCCTCAGAGTCACCCTGAAGAGCAGTTTTTCCCGTTCCTCCCGTGTTTCCACAAATTTCGGGGTGAACTGCGCATCCCTGGAGATATAATCGATTTTTGCCGGGATTACGGCATCTATTCCGTCAATGACAATTCGGGCCTCGTCACCTACGGTTACCGCAGCGCTGACAGCGGTCGGAACAAAAAGGTCAAAGGTGACATCCGCAGGATTGAGTATGGAGATGATCCTGCCGCCGGCGCCGGTTACATTGCCCGGTTCCGCCAGACGGTATTCCACGATTCCGTCAAACGGGGATCTGATGGTAAGTTCATCCATTCTTGTCAGGATTTCATTTTTTGCGGCGGCGGCGCGCGCAACCTCAGCCTCAGCCCCGGCCAGCTCCTGCAGCAGAACCTTACGTTTTTCAGTAAGTGCCGCCAGGGCAGTCTTTTTTCTTTCGTATTCGGTGTTTGATATCAGACCGTCCTTTCTCAGCTGTACAGCATCCTTGAGTTCGATTTCCGCCAGTTTTATGTTCTGTTCAATTTCACCGAACATCGCCTTTACTTTTGCCACCGCTTTTTCTGCAGTGAGACTCTGCGCCTCTGCGGTTCTGAGTCTGGCTTCTGTTTCCGATGATGAGATTTTTGCCAGAACCTGGCCTTTGACAATCACATCGCCTCTGTCCACCAGGATTTCTTCAACTCTGCCAGGGTACAGGCTGGCAAGATCGATTCTCTTAAGTTCAATGCGTCCGTTAACCGCGGTTACGGTTTCCGGTTGAGTCACACCGCGACTGCCGGTGTACAGAATATAACCGCCCAGCGCCAATGAAGCGGTCAGTGCCGTAAATAGGATTGGTTTAAGTATTTTCACAGTACCTTTTTCCTTTGCAGATGAACTGTTGTTTTTGTTCTCCCGCTATTTTATGACATTTTCGTTATAAGAGGGACAAAAACGAATTTCACATTTCATTTGATAACTTCTATCATTAAAAGTTCGGTAGCGTTATAATGAACCAACAAAATTTAGATAAGAAGACTAGTATGCATTTACCTAATGTACTGACAATTATAAGAATTATTTTTATCCCGATATTTATCGGACTTTATTATTTTGAAAATTCCTACCATCCGAGTACCGAGACGGAATTCGGAACCAACTTTTACTCCTACCTTGTTTTTACTATTGCCGCGGTTACTGATCTGTTTGACGGTTATCTGGCAAGAAAATACAAGCAGACTTCAAAGTTCGGAGCCTTTCTTGATCCGGTTGCGGACAAACTTATAGTTTGTTCAGCCCTGGTGCTGGTGGTGGAGCACTTCTCCCACCCTAATCCGTGGATCAAATATTCCTGGATCCTGACTCTGCCTTCACTGATTATCATCGGAAGAGAGATCCTGATATCTGCACTGAGAGAATGGATGGCGGAACTGAGCAAGCGCACGGTTGTTTCTGTAAGCTGGATCGGCAAATGGAAGACTACAATCCAGATGTTTGCCATTGCCGGCGTGATCTGGCAGCAGGCCGACTGGATGGTTTATGCTTCTGTAACACTTCTGTATGTTGCTGCTCTTCTTACCGTTATTTCCATGGTTCAGTATCTGCATGCTGCATGGAATGATCTGATTGCTGATATGTAGCGGTTCATCGTTTTCCGGCCGAGGTGCCGGAAAACTTATACTTTTTTCCTGACTGATTTATGTGATGATCTACAGCTTCTGCCGGTACTGCCGGAAGGCTAGATGCATTTTACCGGTTTAGGCAGTCCTGCTATTTTGGAGATCTGTTTTGCCGGACCTCCCGGAAACAGCCTTTGCAGATAGCGGCTGTTACCCTTTTCCTCGCCGTATTCCTGTTTTACCGCCTTGACCAGCAGTCTGATGGCAGGAGTGGTGTTGTATTCACGGTAGAAATTCTGTACAAAACCTATAAGCTCCCAGTGCTCCTCTGTCAGATCGATGTTTTCCTCACGGGCTATTTCCTCTGCAATCTCCCGGTTCCAGTCTGAACTGTTCTTCAGATATCCCTCCGGATCTCTGGGCAAATCCTTCAGCATGATGATCTCCTTTGCTTAATGCGGCATTGATTTCAGTAACTGCTGGTATTATACAGCAAATGCTGTTTTTCGTTTTGAAAAAGAACAGAAGGAAGTTACGAAACGGTGTCTCAGGGCGGTTGGAAACTTAAACTACTACTGATTATGGATATCCGGCTGTGAAAAAGAACAGTGGCGGATTATTCCTCAGAAACTCGCCTCAGTTGTGCTTCGCTGACGGTGTAGGTTTCATCTGTATATGAGGAAATTTCGCGATCATGGCTCACAATCAGAATTCCGGCACCGTTCTGCGCCGCTTTTCTCAATACTGACATGACAATTGCAGTGTTTTGCGGATCAAGATCACTGGTTGGTTCGTCGGCGAAGATGAATTCCGGACAGTTGATAAGGGCGCGGGCAATACACATTCTCCTCATCTCACCACCGGAAAGTTCGCCCGGCAGACACTCCGCCAGATGGGATATATTAAGCTGCTCAATCAAGTGCCGGGCACGATTGAGGGAAACTTTCTCAATACCGGACTGATATGCCAGCGGGAGATTTATATTCTCCAGAGTGGTGATGCTTCCGATTCCGATGTTGTTCTGCAACGCAATACCGAATTTGCAGTTTCTCAGTTCCGACAGTTGCCGGTCTGAAAGATTATAGATGTTTTCGCCGTCGTACAGTACCTCTCCTGATTTCGGTTTAAGCAGACCGCACAGAATATTGAGAAACGTGCTTTTGCCGCAGCCGGACGGGCCGACAATCTGGATTATCCTGCCCCTGTCAAGGCGAAAGTCAACCTGATCCAGAATTATTCTGCTCTGACTAGCTTTGTTTCTGAAAGTTTTTTCAAAGGACATACATAAATTTTTGGCGATCAGACTCATATCAGTCAACCTCCCTCAGAACAGTGAAAACCTGTTTCCTTCCGGTTCTGATTACCGGCAGCAACAGTGACAGAAGTGTCAGCAGAATGCTCGCTGCAACAGCTGTACCACCGTGCAGCAGGAATGAAGATGTGCTTTCAAACAGAAATGGAACTTCAAGTCTGCTTTCAAGATAGTACCTTAGCTGCAGAGACCAGAAGGATGACAGCACAAATCCGGCGATGGCACCGGCGCATAGGATGAACAGTAGTTCCCAGTAAATTACGGTACATACCGCTCTGTCGGTAAATCCCATTACTTTCAGAACGGCAAATTCCCTGCGTCTTTCATTAAGGGACATGGAAAAATAGAGGATCATGATCAGAAGAGATAGAATCCAGATAATACCTACTACCGTCTTGACAACGGTTGACACAACCTCCAGTCGGGTGCTGAAATTACGTATCAGATCCTGGTTCTCGATAGCCCGGACCTCTTTGAACCGTTTATTGATTTCCCTTGCCAGTTTGAATCTGCTGGTTCCGTTTTTCACCTTGATCAAGACTGAAGAGACCAGACTGTCCGGCGAAACGGAACTGCTGAGGTGACCAAGCTCCGCAGAAGATTTCATAAGTTCCTTGATAGTTTGGACTGTGCCGAATACTGCCGAATCAAGACCTGTTCCGGTTTTTTCCAGACTTCCGACTGCTGTAAGATCATTGTTGAAGATTTTCAGAATTCTGCTGTCCGGAACCAGCACATTGCTGCCGGCTATAACTTCGCCTTTTTTAAGTTCCTGATCGTAGCTTTTTTTCAGCCATGGTCTGACTATGAAGTCGGTCTGCGGATCGAAGCCGATCAGCTGGATTTCGGTATAGCAGCAGTCGGCATTTACAGATGATAGGTAGAACTGCGATGTTATGTGTTCAATTCCTTCCATGCGGGAAATTTCCTCAAAAACTGATTTGTCCATATAGAAATACCCGGGTTTGCCGCTGAACAGGATTCCTTCAATGTTTTTTACTGCAGCCTCCTCACGCGGTACGACAATGATGTCGGCACCCAGTCGTTCCCTTAGTTGTCTGAGTCCGTTGTCCATTCCCATTACCAGGGTAGTGCCAAGAAAAACTGAAAAGCACATGAAAACGGACAGAACGGTCAGATAGAACGTTCTTGCCGTCCTGTGGGCCAGGTTGGCTGCGGAGAGTTTCAGAAGTATGTTCATGGTGTCTAAATCCTCCTCGTGGCGGATAATGCTGTTAGCGGGATCTGTTTATGAACAGATCTGCTGCCGCCAGCAGAAATACCAGACTTGCAACAGCAACGATGGCCGGCTGGGTGTAGATCTGGCATCTCATCTGTTCATGTGCACAGATGCTGATCAGTACCTGCGGTACCAGAGCATGAAGAACGCTGATTGAAAGAACAGCAAGATTGAGTCCTTTTCTGGTCAGAGCCGAACCGGCAATAACTGCGGCTAGACTCAGAAATATTACTACTGATGAGATTCCTGCTGAAACGTTGGCAACCCAGTGACAGCCCATTATATGTTCTTTTATCGGGCACGGTGCCAGGAAGGTGAATACTCCAATCAGAAGAACAGCTTCAAGAACAATAATAGCAGTGGAAAAGATTTTCTGCTTAATCATAATAACTCCTTATATTTTTTTAAAACACAATTTACAAACCCGTGATTTGTTATATATAATAAACCTATTAAACGAGTAGGCAAGTAGTATTTTTAATCTTATTTGAAGATTTTTAATAAAAACAGCGAGTTATATTACTACTATTTCTATAGGAATTGTAAAATATACAGCCGCTGCTTCAACCGTCCGGTTACTTTTTAGGTAGTCCGGTCGGTAATGGGAAAAAAATACTAAAAAAATACTAAAAAAAGAAAGCAGGACTGCTGCACAGAAGAACTTAAGAACGGCAGTTATGAACCCACAAACCAGGAGAGGACAATATGACATCTAATACATCACACACATGTGAAAGCTGCACCCTTGCAGCATGCAGATTTAAAAACGAGGCTAAATATCCTAAGTACTGTCTTACCGCCAATGCAGATCAGGATCTTGTGGATGAAACCATCACTATCTACAAGGAAAACAAGGAACTTGGCGACATTGCCCGTATATCAGCATCAATAGAGGGTGAATTCTACGGCAGATATACCAGGGTGGAGGAGACAATAGAATTTATCAAGAGAATGGGGTACAAAAAAATCGGGATTGCAACCTGTGTCGGACTTCTTGGTGAATCAAGAATTCTCAGCAGGATCCTCGCTGCACACGGCATAGAAAGTTATGTGGTGGGATGTAAAACCGGAGCTGTTGATAAAACCGAAATCGGAGTTCCGAATGAACTGAAACTCAACAAGGGCTGCGGCCATGAATCACTGTGCAATCCGATCCTCCAGGCGAAAATTCTCGAGAAGGAACAGACGGATTTCAATATTGTAATGGGACTTTGCATCGGACATGACACCCTGTTCCTCAAGTACTCTGCAGTTCCTACCACGGTGCTGGTGGTTAAGGATCGTGTACTTGGACACAATCCTGTCCAGGCTCTCTATATGGCAAATACAATCTACTCAAAATTTAAGAAAGAACTGAATATAAAGTAAGCATTGTATCTGACCGTATGAGAAGAGGGTGAACTTCTAGGGTTCATCCGCCTGAATGGTGAACAAAATGAAAATTTTTAAACTGCAGCTGCCGCTGCTGTCAGCACTGATAACTGTGCTGTTTGAATTACTGGTGCCGGATTCATCTCTGCATAAAAGTGCTGATCATGAATACCTGGTATGGTTTATTGTTATTTTAACTGCAATTTATGAAATTGTACTTCTGGTCGGCTCCAGAAACGTTAGGGGAGTGCTGCTATACAAATCGGCATTTTATACCGCTTTCTTCCAGGTTTTGAATGTGTTCAACCTCCTGACTGTAAAGTTTGCCGTTCTTCCGGTTCTGTATTTCCCATCACTGGATCGGATTTTCGGAGTTCTGATATCCGATTCCGCATTTCTCGGGCAGTGCCTGCTATATACACTGAGAATTCAGCTGTCTGGATGGCTGCTGGGGGTTGCAGCAGGGATCTGCACCGGAATTGCCATCGGTTTCAGTAAGAGGTTCAGATACTGGTGTCAGCCTCTGGTAAGAGTGCTGGGACCTATTCCTCCTACGGCCTGGATCCCGATTGTTCTGGTGGTTTTCCCTTCTGTAATTGTGGCAAGCAGTTTTCTGATTGCGCTTGCTGTATGGTTTCCGACCACGGTCCTGACCTCGAACGGGATCGCAAACATCAAGAATTCCTATTTTGAAGTGGCTTCGACCCTGGGCGCAGGAAAAACCTACTCCGTGTTCAAAGTCGGAATTCCTGCTGCGATGCCGTTTATGTTTATCGGTATTTTCAACGGTACCTGTTCTTCGTTTATCACTCTTGTGACAGCGGAAATGCTTGGCGCCAAGTACGGGATCGGCTGGTATATCAACTGGCAGAAGGAAATGATGTCCTATGCCAATGTGTATGCCGGTCTGATAGTGATGTCGCTGGTGTGTTTCGTAGTTATTTCCGTGCTGTTTAAGTTAAGAGATCGTCTGCTGGTTTGGCAGAAGGGGGTGATCAAATGGTAGGCTCCATCCATATAAGCAATCTGAACAAAATATTTACCAACCGTCAGAAGGAGACTGTCACCGCCCTGAGCGATGTGAACATAGATATAGAGCCCAATTCCTTTATTTCCCTGATCGGCCCGTCGGGATGCGGCAAATCAACACTGCTGAGACTTATTGCCGGTCTGGTGGAACCCAGCAGCGGTGAGATCAGTCTAGACGGAAGAACTATAAAGGGTCCGGGTTATGAAAGAGGATTCATGTTCCAGGAGCATAACCTATTTCCGTGGCTGACGATTTATGACAATGTGGCATTCGGACTGAGAGCCAGAAAAATATACAGTGAACGAAAGAATGATGTTGACGAGTATATCGAACTGGTGGGACTGAAGGGGTTTGAAAAATACTATCCGCATCAGCTTTCCGGCGGCATGTGCCAGAGAGCATCACTTGCACGTGCACTTGTCGGTTATCCTTCTGTTCTGCTGCTTGATGAACCGCTCGGGGCTCTGGATGCTTTTACCAGAATGAACATCCAGGACGAAATCCTGCGGATTAAGAAAGAAAAGAACATGACCATGATTATGGTTACCCATGATGTGGATGAGGCGGTATATCTGTCGGACCGGATCGTGGTAATGACACCGAGACCGGGCAGAGTGACTTCGATAGTGGATGTGGATCTGCCGCGTCCAAGAGACAGAAGCGATTACGATTTCCTTAAATATCACGGTGAGATACTGAGACTTCTTAAATTCGGCGGTTTCAAACAGTCTCCGGAATATATTATTTAGTTGCAATGGAGTTTTATTTATGCATAAGTTCAAAAAGTTTTGGTCAAATTACAGAAATATACTGGTGCGGCTGGGAGTGATATTCAGTCTGCTGCTTGCCACCGCCTGCGGCAAGGAGTCGGTGGATCAGAAGTTCCATCTGAAGATTGCCTATTCACCTTCACTGTGTCAGGCTCCGCTTCATCTTGCTCTTGAACTTGGATTCCTTGAGGAGGAGGGTATTATCGGTGAAAATATTCAGGTGGATGCCGCTCATGTTCAGGAGGCCATCGGGGCAGGTCAGGTGGATGTAGGATTTGGTCTGATTGGAAAATTCCTCCAACCGCTTGAAAACGGATTGCAGATCAAGTTCACCGCAGGTATTCACACCGGATGTATCAAGATTTTTGCACTGCCGAATTCCGGTATTACCAAAATAGCCGATTTGAAGGGTAAGAGGATCGGTGTTCCCGGTCTTGCCGGTGCTGAAGCTCTGGTGGCAAAACGAGCACTGTTCCTGAACAATATCAAAATAGATCCACGTGATTCAGAGGTTGAATTTGTGGTGTTCTCCAGAAATGAACTTGGTCAGGCCCTGCAGAACGGTATTGTTGACGCGGTATCTCTCGGTGATCCTGTTGCAGCGCAGATGGTAGATGCATACAACGCAAACCTGATAGTGGATACAGCAAAAACTCCAGAATTTGCTCTCGAATACTGCTGCGCAGCATTTATTTCAAAACTGCTGGCTGAAAAGCATCCGGAAATTGCCGCTGCTTTCACCAGAGCTATTCTGAAAGCATCTGTATGGGTTGCCGAACATCCTGAGGAGGCCGCAAAACTTCAGATTAAATACAAATATGTTGCCGGAGATGCCGATTTCAATGCAGAAATTCTCAAGAGCTACAACTACAAGCCGTCGGTTAAAGGTGGTTATGACGCTATTGTGGTAAGTTCAGGACAGCTGGCAAAAATCGGTATTCTGAGTGAATCTACAGATCCGGAACAGTTTGCAAAGAACAGCTATATGTTTTTTGATGATGTCAAGGATACCTATTCAATCGAGGAGTCACAGCCCCCTAAAAAGGTTGAATAACGGCGGCTTCAAAGTTTTTCAAATCATTCATTAATCTACGTGTAAATCCCTGCTGAATCACTCCGCACCGGAGCATCAGACTGGGATTTTTTATATTTAGGAACTATGTTTCAGTCTTGATCTGAACCGTGTCGCTTTTCTTTGAAATAAAAAAACAGCTGTGCGATTTGATATTATCTTTGTTAACGTAGTAATTCCAAATATGACCGGATACACAGTTTAAGTTCTGCTGTTAATGAATGTTTTGACATTGGAGAGACGCATAACTGAAAATATTGATATTAATTTAGATCTAGAAACTGCACTCATTTTTTTCAGGAGGATTGCTTTATGAACAATGGCAGATGTCATTTGTCTTTTCAGAAATTGTTCTGTTCAACCGCGGCTGCGCTGACTCTGTTTCTTTCGTCAGCAGGTTTTGCCGATGAGATCAGAAAACCGGTTTCAGCTGCTGATACCAAAAATGTTCCGCTGCGTATTCTGACCCGTCCCGGTGCTGTTCTCTATGCCGACAGCAACGGCGAGAAGGTTCTCAAGGACAATCTTCCGGTATTTTCCTCATATTTCGTGTATACCCGCCCGTCAGGTGAACTGCTTGCATCCGGCAACGGATGGTATGAAGTCGGCTCTGATGACAAGGGTGCTGTCAAGGGCTGGATCAAGGGTGACGATCTGTTTGAATGGAAGCAGACCATGTGTCTTACCTTCAGTCATCCTGACGGCAGAAATCCGGTGCTGATGTTTGATGAAATGGATTATCTTGAAACTCTGGTCAATCTTCCTGCAGACAAGAGGGAAGCTTCCGTGAGCGGTTTCTATACTTCGATTGATGAGGCTGCCAAGAACAAAAAACTGCTGCCGCAGAATTTCCCGATCCTGTCTATGGAACCAAAAATGTCAGTGGACAATACCGCCAAGTTCACCCTGATGCCTATTCTTGACTACAAGGTTATCGACTTTGAAGGAAGAGAGGCACGTCTTCTTGATATTCTGGCTGTAAGCAGCTCCTCCAAGGACCGTGTCGCCTCCGATCTGAGAACCAACAAGGATTACGTGGCAAGCGCCACCGAGGCCTCCGCCAAACATGCGGTTAAGCTGGAAAATCTCAAGTTTGATGTAGTCTGGGTAATTGATACCACCCGCAGTATGGGACCGTACATTAAGAAGGTTCGTGATTCCATGATCAATATTTCCAAGAAAATCGCCGGTCAGGAAAATCTGAAGGAAAAGATTGCCTTCGGTGTATGGGGCTACCGTGATTCGGCTACCATTGAAGGTCTCGAATATGTAACCAAGAACTTTACACCGACTCTCCAGAATGTGGATGATTTTGTTAAAACCATGGAGGGTGTGACTGAAACCAAGGTTGACTCGGTGGTGTTCGATGAAGATCTGTTCTCCGGTGTCAACGATGCTATCAACAATACCGCATGGCGTGACAATGCTGCCAGAATCATGATCCTGGTGGGTGATGCTCCCGGTCATCAGGCCGGTCATGAATGGAACGTTTCTGGTCAGACCGAAGAAACTCTGAGAGCCCGCGCCAACGATGCCAATATTACTGTATTCTCGCTGCATCTGAATCCGCCTAAGGCCAAGAAATACAACAAGGTGGCTGCCAAACAGTTCAAGGAGCTGTCCAGCAATCCTGGTGTGGACGAGAAACTGTACTGGGCGATCGGATCCAATGATCTTGATACCTTTGCCAAGGCATCCGATGAAATTTCAGGATCCATCGTTAAGTATCTTTCCAATATCGTGAAGAACTTCAAGGACTCTGATGCACCGGTAGCTCCGGAAACTACCGCAGCTGCAGCGGAAACACCGGCACCAGCTCCTTCTCCTTCTGCAAATCCTGGTGAAGACGCCATTGCCAAGAGCCTTCACGCTGCTGCAGTAACATGGCTCGGTAATGAGGTGAGTGTTGCTCCTCCTCGTGATATTGAAGCCTGGGTGGTGGACAAGGATCTTTCTGAAAGTACCAGACAGTCACTCGAGGTAAGACTGCTTCTGACCAAGGCTCAGCTGGATTCAGTATCAACTCTGCTCAAGGAGGTGATAAAGGCTGGTGAAACCAACGTGGTAAGCGGAGAAGACTTCTTTACCTCTCTGCAGGCAGCATCTGCAGTGGTGGCACGTGATCCTGATAAAATCGAGAATGCAACTGATATTGCAGGACTCGGTCTTGTTCCTGATTTCCTGTCCAATCTGCCTTACAAGAGCCGTCTGATGGAAATGAACAGTGAAGTATGGGAAAGCTGGGGTCCTGACGAGCAGAATGACTTCCTGAACAATCTGGAGTCAAAGATTAAGGCTTATGCTTCCATCCATGACGATACTTCAATGTGGATCCCGCTGAATCCGGGTGATGACACCGATGATTATGTTGCACCGATCTTACTGGATCTGATGCCATGATCTGTCTGAGTATCAGGGAGCTGTGTATCTCCAGACATAAAAACGGAGCCTCGTTCACGCTTGAGGTTCCGGAACTGGAGGTTAAACGGGGTGAAATCCTGGCTATCGTCGGCCAGAGCGGATGCGGAAAATCCACTCTGACTGATACGCTCGGACTGATCCTCGAACCGACCTCGGCCGGCTCCTTTATGCTGGAGGGAAAATGCGGAAGAGTAGATCTGCTCCAGGTTTCCCCTTCGGTCAAGGCTCAGATCAGAGGTTCTGAAATAGGATATGTCCTCCAGTCCGGAGGACTTTTCCCGTTTCTTGATGTTCTGGATAATATTATGCTGCCGGGCAGACTGCTCGGGATCAGTGAATCCGTACTGAAGGAACGGGCCGTAGAACTTGCATCCTCCATCGGGATCGCAGATCAGCTTCATAAGAAACCGCAGCATCTGTCAGGCGGACAGCGGCAGCGTGTTGCCATAGCAAGAGCCGTGGTTCACAATCCGCCGATAGTTCTTGCCGACGAACCTACCGCCGCGGTCGATCAGGTTTCCGCCAATGATATCTGTGTGCTGCTGCGTAAAATAGTACAGGAGAACAACGCTTCTCTGGTTATCGTAAGTCATGATCGGGAATTAATGAAAAAATATGCTGATTATGAAGTTACCTTCAAACTCAACAAGGACGAACGGGGTATAGTTTCAACGCTGCTTAAACCTGAACGTACCGGTAGATGAGGACATGTAATGGCAAAATCCTCGCATATATTTTATCTTTCCTTCAGAGATGTGCTGCATGAATGGCGCATGAGTCTCTGTGTAATGTTTGCGGTGGCGGCTATTTCAACCCCGCTGCTGCTGTTCTTCGGACTCAAATCCGGTGTCATGAATACCCTGATCAACCGTATGCTGGGAAATCCAGCCACTATGGAGCTGATGTCGGTCAATGAAAAGAAACTTGACGCCGCCTGGTTTGACAGCCACAGAAATGATGAAAAGGTATCATTCGTGATCCCGAGAACCAGAAGACTTTCGGCTTCAGCCGAATTCAGAACCGCAGGAGGTTCCAAAGCGGTTCTCGATCTGATCCCTACAGGAGAGGGAGATCCGCTGATTACCCACTACAAGGTGAATGTTCCCCGTTATGAGGAATGCGTACTGTCCGCCGAAGCGGCCAAACGTCTTTCAGCTGCGGTGGGAACCGAGCTTGATCTGCTGGTATCAAGAGATCGTGCCAAGGTCAAGGCTTCAAGAAAAATTAAAGTTTCCGGTATTCTGCCTGACAGCGCCGGAAATATACCGGTTGCCTATATAACTCTCAATGCCCTGGAGCAGATCGAGAATTTCAAGGACGGCATTGCCGTTCCGGAGCTGGGCTGGTCAGGTATTGATTCAAAGGTATATCCGGTAACGCCAAAGGCTCTGATTGTAACACCGCTGGAGCTTGATCCGGTACGGGAGGCGATGCTGACCCAGAACTCCGGTTTTTCATCATCTAAACTCTACGATAAGGAATACCAGTCAAAACATCCTGAATATCTTAAAAAAATCAACCTGCTGCTGGAACCTGGTCTGAATGTCTATGAACTGTCGACAGTGAGAACTCCGGCACAGCAGGGGGATCTGAAAACACTGCGCGATCGCGTTCGCGGTATGAAGAACACGGTTGTTATTCCATACAATCCGAATCTGACACTCTATATCGGGGATTTGTCATTTGACATCCGTCCGATGAGCGCATTCGGTGCGCCGCTGCCTCTAAATCCGCAGCTGGCCGCCGGCAGGACGGCACCGCAGCCAGAGACCGCTCCGGCTGAAAGTCAGGAAATAAAAACGGAACAAAAAGAGAATCTTCCATCAGACGGTGACGGATCGCTGTCTGACAATGGCGAAACTTCGCAGAAAAAAGAAGCGGCATCCGCTGATAACATTGAAAAGTTACAGTCTGGCACGGCACCTGAATCAACCGGCGAGGCTGCGGCAGAGAACGGTGACAGCGCTGCCGCTGTTGAGAAGGTTGAGCAAAAAGGTGCAGCCGAAGATCCTGCCGTCAACGGTGCAACTGTAGAAGATGAGGGAACAGTCAATGATGAAACAGCTTCTTCGGGGAGATCCTGGGATGAAACCATTGCCTCCACAAATTCAGATGGAAATGCAGCACCTTTCGGATTTGGACGTCATACCGGGGGAGAGGTTCTGCAGGCGGATCTCAGCGTCACCGGAAATCCGAATATGAACGGAGGATCCGGGAACGGTCTTATTTCCGGAGCGGAATCTTTCTCCTCTGCTGCTGCAGATGAGGAGGAGAAACTGCATTATTCAAACCTTCTTCGAGATTTTAAGATCGACGGAACTTATGACGGCACAGACAGTACTGTGACAGCCACTGTTCCAGATCCGGATCATGCCGTCAGCTGGGATAACGGATCATCCGCAGTAAAAAATCCTACCGACTGGAATGCTTCTGCATCGGTGCAGCAGACGGTGCACTCTCTCAGAACGGAACATGACCGTCTGACCGGATATATTGAAAGACTGAGAAATCTTTCAACTTCGGCCATGAAGGAGACACTGGACACCATTGCCGAAAAATCACGGGAGCTTGAAGAGCGTCTTCTCGTACTTGAACAGTCTGATGAGCAGGAACTGCTTGAACTGGCGGGAAATTTCCGTGACAGTCTCACCTCTCTTTCCAATACTCAAAACAGGATCCGCAGCAGTGTAGACAGTCTCGCCGCAACGGCGGATCGACTTGGAAACTCATCAGCCGCCGGCGCTGATACTCTTGCCAGGATAGAATCAGGGATCAGCAGTTCCGGTACCGGAGGAAGGAATGCTGCCGAACGGCTTAAGGAAATGGTAAATGATTATTCCGCCCAGATCCGGAACATCGGTGCCTCCGCAGCCGGTGCAGGACAGACTGTAGCTGAAATCCGGCGTGAGGCGGACTCAATGCTGCGTGATGCTGAATCGTTGAAAAATTATGCGCAGCGGATATATGAGAGGTATGAAAACTTTACCGCTGTTGTTGATCGCATATCAGACGGATCCTCTGAACTTCTCTCTGCGGTAAAACGGCTGGCCGGTCTTGACGATTCCTTGGCAACCGGACTTGATTATGTTTCATCGGGACTGGGAAGCATCAGCACCGGCAGTGAACACCTGATGGCCGAACTTCAGCATACAGCGTCAGGAGCGCTTATAATGAATGATCGCGGGCTCAGAACTGCAGGCAGAGCTCTGCTGAATATCGCTGTTCTGCAGCAGACCGGTACGGCTGCCGCTGCAGGCGAACCGGAGTCGGAATCCCTAAAACAGCTGCTGGCGGTTGACCGCGGCGACTTTTCCGACCGTTCCTCCCACCGGGTGTTTTATGTAGATCCGGAGATTTACCGCAGGATCGGGAAAGATCACCAGAAGGTGACCGTTGTCTACAGCGGCACCAGGGATGATCAGACTGTGGAGAGAAGTGTCGAGTTCGAAGCCGAGATCAGAGCGCTTCCGGTCAGGGCGGACGGCACTGCATTTACTACAGTTGCTCTGATCGGCCAGCTGGGCCTGCTGCAGGAGCGTGATATTTCCGACGGAGTGGCTTCAGACGGTAAAAATGCCTTTATGATGAAAAAACGAGGCTATACCGGTTTCAGAATGTATGCCTCGTCACTGGACAATGTGGTGAAACTGCAGGATCAGCTGACCGCGGAAGGGATCAAGACGGTCAGCAGATCAGATCGTATTTCGGAAATTCTTTCCCTCGATCATTATCTGAGTCTGCTGTTTCTGCTGATAGCCGCCGCATCGCTTACCGGTGCTGTGTGCTGTCTGGTGGCCAATGTCTATGCAGGAGTAGAGCGTAAACGCAGGGAGCTGGCCATACTCAGACTGCTGGGTGTGCACGGTTCACAGCTGTGTATCTTCCCGATCTTCTCCTCCCTGCTGCTGACTCTCGGCGGAGTGCTGGTAAGTCTGGTGATTTTTTATATACTTGCCTATGTGGTGAACGCATGCTTTGTCTACCAGCTAAGCGGCGGGGAAAAATTCTGCGAACTGCAGATTGAACATGTGATTAACGTGGTTATTATTTCTCTCTCGATTGCCTCTTTTGCCGGCCTGGTTGCCTCCAGAAGAGTAATGAGGATCGATCCTTCAGATTCATTGAGAGACGAGTAGGAGCATTGATGAAAAAATATTTTTCTGTCAGCAGAGCCTGTGCGGTTTTTATGTCGGCACTATCCCTGTCCGCAGCAGCGGCAGCGGAGCAGGGCGGTGATGAACTGGTTCTCAAAGGTCCTGGAGATACCAGGTTTGAATTTGTTAAAGTAAAAGTCAACGGCGGCAGCGGACCCTATGCCGGACAGTCATTCACCATGGGTGATCCGACCGGAACATTCCGTACGCCTCCGACAGCTATTGTAATAAGCGGAGGTTTCAGCGACAGCGAAAACCGTTATTTCTACATGAGCAAGTATGAAATCACCGAAGCCCAGTACAGTGCTGTAACCGGAAAGGAGAGTTCAAAGGATCCGCAGTTGCCGGTTACCGGGGTTTCCTGGTATGAAGTGCAGCAGTTCACCGATCAGCTCAACCGCTATGTCTATGAACATGATCTGGCGTCCATGCCGAAGGCCGGAACCTATCCGGGATTTGTCAGACTTCCGACCGAGGAGGAGTGGGAGTTTGCGGCCCGCGGCGGTACTGCGGTAAAGGCAACGGTTTTTGATGCCGACACCCCTTATGACGAGGAGGAGGAACTGGCCGCCTATGAGTGGTTTTCCGGACCGTCCTCATCCCATAACAAAATTCAGAAGGTGGGTAAATTAAAGCCGAATCCGCTGGGACTTTATGACATGCTGGGTAACGTTCAGGAAATGACTTCAAGTCTCTACCGGGTGGAATACTACCAGGGTCGCAGCGGAGGTTTTGCAGCCCGTGGCGGTCATTATCTTACCGAGGAGGAGGACATGGTTTCCTCCCGCAGAACCGAGGAGCCTTTCTATCTTGGAACAGCGGAAAAGGGGATGAAACCGAACAGCAAGCCGACTCTCGGCTTCAGACTGGTGATCAGCGCCCCGGTGATGACCGACAACAAGGCAATTGCCGAACTTGAAAAAAACTGGGACAGCTACCGCCGCGGTATCGGTTCAAAAACTCCGGCGGCCCTGTCGGTGGCTGATACGGCAACCAAAGAGAATGTATCCGCCAATGAGGCTCTTAACCGTCTTGACCGGATCGGCAAGGTTCTTGAGGAGGCCGGGCTGAAGGATTCGCTCAAAAAGGAACTTGAAGGAACCAGATCTGCGCTGCTTGATATGGTAAAAGTGAGAAGAAAGGCGGATGAGGATTCCGCCAGTGTATGGGTTAAAATCGCCTGTGAACGCGGAATGTATCTTTCCCACAACCTGAAGGCCTATGAGATTGTAAAGGATGCACCGACGGAAAAATTAAGAAAGAGAGCCGAGGAGTTTGCCTACAATCTTGAATCCGGATTTGAAAACTACGGTGAAATTATGACCGAACTGGTAAAACTGCCTGATGATGCTGTTCTGAGCGGATTCGAACGCTTCAGTAAAGATCTTGAGCAGGATATTCAGAAGGCCTCCTCCGGTGATAAATCCAACCGTGAGCAGATTGTCAAAGATCTGACCGAGCAGTCGCTCAGAGTTGAAATAACCAAAAAACATTACAAACACTACAGAGAGCATAAACGTCTTGACGTACCTCTGTGGAAAACTGATTATCTGAATTAAAAAGGAGTATTGACGATGATTAATTTTCAGGCACATCCACGTCTGGCTGTTTTACCGGCCGCATGTCTTGCTGTTACGCTGACCTTTGCCGGAACCGGCTGTTCGAATATTCATGATGATTCAACCAGAACAAAAACCGAGGGAACCCTGGTGGGCGGCGGTATCGGTGCTGCACTCGGTGCACTGTTCGGCGGTCTTATCGGCGGTAACGGCAAGGGGGCTCTGATCGGCGCCGGGATTGGTGCGGGGATCGGATCGCTTGCAGGTTTCTTTGTAGGAAAACATGTTGCCGACAAGAAAGCTGAATATGCAAGCCGTGAGGACTGGCTTGATGACTGTATCGCCCATACCCGCAAGGTTACCGATGAGACCAGGGAATACAATGCCAAACTGAGCAAGGATATCAATACCCTTGATGCGGAAAGTAAGAAACTGAGAACTGCCTACAAGAAAAAACAGGTTGAAAAATCAGATATGCAGAAGGGCCGTGAGGCGGTGCTTGCCATGAAGGAGGATACCGACAAGAATATCAAGCAGCTTCAGGAGGAGATTAAGAAGGATAAAACCGTTCTTGCCGACGCCAAGGCCAACGGCAACAAGAAAGAGGCCGCCGAGCTTGATAAGGAAATCAAGGAACTTAACGCCCAGATTTCCCAGATGAAAAAATACAATCAGAAACTTGCAAGCATTTCTGCAAGACTTGCGGTATAGGAGAATTCTATGAAAGCTTTATCTGTAACACTGCTGCTGTCATCCTTTCTTTTTACAGCATGCAGCAATATGACCGATGATCCGCGCCAGGGCGGCCTGTTCAGCTACAGTCCTTCAAAATATGAGAAGAGACTGCAGCAGCGTGAGGCTGAACTTGCAGCGGCAGAGGCTGAACAGTCGGTAGAAAACTCAAGAAGGAGCTCTCTGGAAAGTCAGAAAGCGCAGAAACAGAAAGAGGTCAGCCAGCTGCGCAGCCAGCTTAAGAAGGAACAGTCCAGAGTCGACCGTTCGCTTAAAAACGTCAAGAACAAGAATGATCCTGAATACCTGGCTCTGAAAAAGAAAAATGAACAGATCAAGAAAGAGGCTGCAAAAGCTGAAAAACTTGAAATAGAAGCCAAGAAGAGGGAGATCCAGAGATTACGCCAGGAACTGAAAGAACTTGAATATGAAGCAGATGCACTCAGCCGCCTGTAGTTTACAGAGCTGGAAAATTATTTTTTCAGGTATATGGAAAAAAGCCGCGGTCTGCGCGGCGCTGCCGGCTCTGATGACCGGCCCCGCCGCCGCAGTGGGTGATTCCGCTGAAATATACTCTATTCTCGTCAACCAGTCCCTGATGTTCTCAGCCGAGAATCTGGCAGGGATCAGTGCGGCGGATATCGGCCGTATGACCGGAAGTGAATTCAGCGAACTGCTCACCGAACGGGATCTGTATGCCCGCTACTATGACAGCGGGGAACTGAAGAAAATCACCGCACTGTCCTCGGATGCACCTGCCGGGATCGGTATGGATATTTTTGAGGATCAGTACGGCAATGTAAGATGTGCACCCTATCCGGGCTCACCTGCGGAGGCTTCCGGAATTTTCTATCCCGATATCCTTGTCAGTGTTGACGGAAAACCGGCGGCGGGCAGATCTCTGCAGGAACTGGCGGCGATGATCCGCGGCGCAATAGATACCGATGTGGACATAGAGATCAAAAGAGATGATTCCACCGATTCATTCTCCATTCCGCGCAGCGTCCGCAAATATCCGGATGTCGCCAGGACCGGAAAGATCCCGGCGGTGATCAAAATTTTCAGATTCGGCAATGATACCGCCCGCCAGCTTGAACAGGAAATCAGAAAAATCGAGGAGGACTACAAAGCCCAGGGATACCCTCCGGAGAAAAGGTTCTTCATCGATCTGCGGGGAAATACCGGAGGGGATCTTGAACAGGCTGCGCTCAGTGCATCATTTTTCCTTCCTGCCGGCTCTACGGTGTACAGCTACTATGATCGCGACAGCGAGTCTGTATATAAAACCCAGCAGGCAGGACGTTACGGCGGCAGACCGTTCATCATCATGCAGGACGGCTATACCGCAAGTTCCGCAGAAATGTTCATAAATGCACTTAAAACCGGCATGAAGAACGTTTCAACCTACGGTGAACAGACCTACGGTAAGGCACGGGTGCAGAAAAATTTCAAACTTAAGAGTGGAGCTGTACTGAAACTTACCGTCGGTGAACTTCAGTATCAGGACTATACCGGAACCTGGGAATCTTCGGGAATAGCCCCCGACGTAGTTTCCAGAAAGGATAAAGAGGACGGCAGTTAGTATCGCGGGAGACAGGGCCAATGAGACTTAAAATTTTAAGCTGTATGCTGGGAGCTTTATGGCTGGCACAGTCAGCCGGCGCACAGATCAATATGACGGATACGGCGGTAGGAACGGATCGTGCCGCTGCTGAAAGCAAACTCAAGGCCCAGGCTCTGCGCAATTATCTGAAAACTGCTGTTTCTGCAGAGGATCTTAAAAAGTATGCCTCCGATATCCGACGTGAAATTTATGCCGACTACGAAACTTTTGTTACCGTGTCCGGATCTGAAGTATCAGAACAGGGTTCAACCGTCATGGTTACCGCTGTTGTTTCAGTGGATGATCAGGCAGTTCTGGCAAAAATTTCCGGAAGTGAAAAACTCAGAGGTATCAGTCTGATGCTGCATGCGGCAGATGACGGGCAGAAACAGCTTGAAAACAGTGAACCGTCCGTTTCTGTAAAAGAGCAACCGCAGCAGAAAGAAATCACCGAAGCTGAACCGGATGCTCCGGCTGAGCCGTCCGGCCTGTCAGAACAGCCCGGGAATTCCGGAGATAAACAACCGTCGGCACCGGCCGCCGCAGTTTCGGAAGCCGGCGGGTTTATTGGACTGGTTGATTCACTGAAGTTTTCACCGGATGCCAGGGAACAGGTGGTTGCCGCACTTGAGGCAGGAACAGATCCTAATTCCCGTTCATTAGGCTCCGACGGTGAACCCTACGGTGATACCGCATTTACTGTTCTGCTTAATGCGGTGGGCTCATCAGATCCACAGCTGGTCAAAATTTTTCTTGAACACGGGGCGGATCTTCTCTGGAAGAACGAAGCCGGTGAATCGCGGGTGATAAAGCAGATCTTCTTTGACCGGGAACTGCTCGGACAGATGATCGGCAGCATTCCATCACTGCGTGGAGTGAAGTTTTCCGGATGCACTCCTGCGGGCTATATGCTGCGCAGAATGAAAAAGACTGATTTCGACTATGAAATTTTTTCCAGAGTTATCGATCTCGGCAATGATCTCAATGAGAAGGAGTGCGATGAAAATAAGTTCGGCAGACTGATCATGTATGCGATAGACGGTGATCGGGAGGAACTTAATCCTCCTGAATATCTGAAGAAGCTGCTGGATGCCGGAGCGGACTGGTCGGTTACCGACAGCCGCGGAAAAAACGCTGTCATAAAGGCGGTGGAATACAATTCCCTTGATCATCTGAAACTGCTCAGGGAAAAAGGTGCGGATCTCAATGTTGCGACCCCTGACGGTTATACCGTACTGTTCAAGGCTGTCAGCAACCGGAAGATCAGTGATGAGCTGGTTGAATATCTGGTAAAGAACGGTGCTGATGTCAATGCAGTTTCCGAAAAACACGACAATGTCACCCCGCTGATTACTGCGGTGCGTGAGCGCCGCCCGCAGGCGGTCTCGATCCTGCTTGGCGCCGGTGCACATCCTGATGCGGTAAACTCCAAGGGCAGAACCGCCCTGTCCTTTGCTGTAGGAAACCGGGACGAGAAGGCCAATCTTGAGATGGCGGAGGCTCTGCTCAAGGCCGGTGCTGATCCTAACCGGGAGGATCTGGAACATTATTCCGCGGTGAAATATGCTCTTGACGGCAGAAGACTATCGCTGATCAAACTGCTGGCGGATCATGGCGGAAATATTAAGGCGGCCCTGCAGCTCAAAGTGGGAAGAAGCGGTAAAGAGACGACTATTTATGAAAATATAATGAGCAGCAGTGATAAAAATCTCGGTCCGCTCAGGGAATATCTGAAATCGATTATGGACAATGGCAGTTAAGTGTCGGCAGACGCCGGACTGTGTGAAAAAATTTAAGAGAGAGCAATTATGAAAAATAATAATAAATTAAAACTTAAACTTATGAATGTTCTGACTATTTCAGGGCTGATGTTTCTATCTGGGATCTGTTCCGCCGGTACGGTCTATCAGGTGGAGGCTTCGGGAAAAAATGATGAGGCGGCCCTCGGCAATCTTAAAATGACCGCTCTGAGAAAAAGTCTGCAGACTATAATTCCGGCCGAGGAAATCAAGAAAAACGCCGGAGCACTGAGAACCGGTGTGTTTACCAGGGTGGATGATTTTACCAAACCGGGGGAGGATCTTGTCTACAGCAAGGAAAACAACAAAAGTAAGGTACAGGGCAGTGTGGATGTCAATGAGGAGGCACTGAGAAATGCGGTTGCCCAGATCCCTGCCCTCAAGGATCAGATTATTGCCGCTCCTGCTGTAGCTGATGTTCCTTCACCTGCAACACCTGAACCTGCTGATACACCGGTAACAGCCGATAACAATATTCCTTCTCCGGATACACCGGTAACAGCCGATAACAATGTTCCTTCTCCGGATACACCGGTAACAGCTGATACCACTGTTCCTTCAACACCTGCTGCAACCGAAATTCCTGCAATCACAGATACTCCTGAGCCGGTACCTGTTGATATTGCTGCTCCAACCAATCCTTGGATTTCCACCGGTGCGATGACGACACCTGACGCTGCAGCCGGTACACCTCAGTCTGCAGAACCGCAGACCGCAGCACCATCCTCCGGTACAGCTATGAGTGCCAATGACTTTATTCAGCTGATTTATGAAAACAAGAGTGAAGAGATTGTAGCTGCTTTGAAAAACGGAATGGATCCGAACTGCCGCCGGACCGATGAAAACGGAAAACCGATAGGTGACTATGCACTTAATGAATACATCAACAATAACGGTTTTTCTGATGAAAAAACACTTTTTGCATTTCTTGATGCTGGTGCCGATATTCTCAAGGCTGATGACGACGGTGAACATTCTCTGCTGAGAAATCTCTTTGTGAAGGTAGAACTTATTCCGCGGTTCCTTCCATATATCAAAGGCTCACTCAAGGATCTCAGGATCGGCAACAATTCTGTTGCCGGTTATATGTTCAACCGGGCCTCGGATAAAATCGCTGTTGCCGACTATAAAAAGATTTTTGAACTTGGCGGTGATCCGAACAGTATGGAGGGCGGTGACAGATTTTCCGAACCTTTGATCAATATGACCGTGGTAAAGGATAACGAACAGCTTTATCCGGTGGACTATATGAAACTGCTTATTGATTCAGGTGCCGATGTAAACAAACTGAACTACAAGAATGAAAATGTTGCGTTCACCGCCACCGAGGCCAATGCGCTGGAACATCTTGCGCTGCTGGTTTCCAAAGGGGTGAATCTCAATGCCGTCAACAGCAGTCAGAAGTCCCTGCTGCTGGAAAATGCCGGCAAGAAAAAGGTTAAGGCCGAGACAATTGATTTTCTGATTAAGAACGGTGCCGACGTCAACTATGTATCTGAAAAACATGAAAAGTCTACCCCTCTGATGGTTGCTGTTCAGTCCGGTCGTGCCGATATTGCAGAACTGCTGCTCAAGGCCGGTGCCGATGCCAATGCCAAGGACGAATCCGGTACTGTGGTACTCGCCTATGCACTGGAGCAGGAGGATGATGACAGTGACAACATTCTCAAGCTTGCCACGATACTGATAAATGCCGGGGCGGATCCGAACAGAGCATGTGCCGAAAATGTAACGCCGCTGCTGCTTGCCATTGTTGAGAACAATCTTGCAGTTACCAGGCTGATGGTTGAACACGGCGGAGATCTCAAGGCTGCACTGCAGTTCAAGGGCGATGAAGGCAAAACCCTTCAGGAGTATGTTGATTCAGATGCTGAAGAACTGACTCAGGAAATGAAAAACTATCTTAAAACCGCTTCCGGAAACTAGCCGGAGCGCTCAGACGGAATATGCCGTTCCGTCTGTTTCTTAATTCAGCCGCGGAGGAGCACAATTTGAAAAAATTCAATTCTGTTTTATTCTTATTTTTTCCTCTTTTCCTTAATTGCGCGGCTGATGCCGCCGAGGAAAAGGAATATACCTACGAGGATTTCAAATACAGTGTCTGCGTGGGCAGAGGCGACTATTCAGATCAGCTAAAGGAAAAAATTCTTGCCAAAATCAATTCCGGGATCAGACTTGATGATCAGTGTTTCAAGGAAAATATGTTTGCCACCATTGTCAGACGTACCCGTTCTCCTGAATTCATAAGTGCCCTGCTTAAAGCCGGGGCAAATCCGGATCTGGCCGGTGCCGACGGTGTTACCGCAAGAATGGTTGCGGTATCCTCCAAAGAGCTCAAACAGGTTGAACCGCTGCTTACCGGTAATATTGATTTCGGTGCCAGACTTCCAGGCGGGGATACCCTGCTTCTGAGTGCCTTTGACAATAAAGATCAGAGTATGGGGCAGAAAATTCTGCAGCAGAACATACATGCAGATGTTGTCAACGCAAAGGGAATTGACGGTCTGACTCTGCTCGGAAGAATAGTCACCGGCCAGATCCGTTTTGATGAAAAAACGGTAAGAAGACTTGCCGAACTGGGTGCGGATTTCAATCAGCTTACACCGGACGGACTTACACTGCTGCAGAAGGCCTTTTTTGACAAAAAAAGGACTGGACTGTCGGGAAATCAGGATTTGATCAAACTCATGCTGGAACTCGGTGCCGACGTCAACTTTAAAAACCGGTACGGAGAGACGGCTCTTCATGTCATGACTCATTACGGGATCAATGACAGAATATTCGATATGGTTATTGATAGAAAACCGGACCTGGAACAGACCGATGCTGAAGGTAATACTGTGCTGCTTGCTCTGTATGTCAATATGCCTGGTTCGGGCGAGGACAACCGCGACCGGATCCTCGGTAAACTCATAGCTGCCGGAGCCAATGTCAATGCTGTCAACCGGGACGGGGTATCGGTGCTGGCCGCTTCACTTATTGCCGGTGCGGCAGTGAGGGGAAGACACCGTGCCGCAGCCGATCTGATCGCTGCCGGAGCATCCGCATCCACCGGATTTCCGAACGGTCACTCCATACTCTATTATGCTGCAATTTCAAAAAACGATTCGGATGCAGAAAAGGCTGTTCTGGCATCCGGTGCTGATGTCAATGCACGGGATCCGCAGACAGGCATGACACCGCTGCTGCTGGCGATCCTGTCGGAGAACCGCAGTTTTGCGGAAAAACTCATTGATGCCGGGGCGGATGTAAATCTTACCGACAAGGATGGCAGGACTGCGCTTATGGCTGCAGTATTCCACTGCCACAGTACCAGTCTGATCAGAAAACTGCTGCGGGCCGGAGCGGATCGCAATGTTGCCGATGCACAGGGCAGAAAGGCGTCGGATTATCTCGAAGATGCATTCTGCGCCATTGATCCGAGACGTGCAGGCGAACTTGATACAATAAGGAAAACACTTGAGGAGAACAGCAAATGAGTAAACTGAAACCGTATATTCACAGATGTCTGTGTTCAATGATCCTTGCCGCATTCTCTTCATGTGCCGTAGCTCAGGTTGTTTCCGTCGAGGCGAAGGGTAAGGATGAAAAGGTTGCCAGAACCAATGCCTGTGTTGCTGCCGCCAGACAGATGATGATCCAGATGACCGAGGACAGTTTTGTCAAAAGTCACGGAAAACAGATCCGCAGTGAAATTATTTCCAAAGCCGATTCATTTGTTACGTCTGTTAAGATTACGGAACAGAAGCAGAACGGCAAAACACTGGTTATCCGGGCGGATGTTGATGTTGACCGGACTGTGCTTGCCGGCGCACTGAGCGCCATGGGGGCCACCATCGTAAAATCCTATGCTGATGTTCTTGAGGAAAGAAGGAAGAATGAAACCGAAGGACTTAAAACCATCTTCGGGCATGATGTCGCTCTTCAGACTGCAGCTGTACCGCTCAAGCCGGTTAACGGGATCAGACCGGTTACCGATGAGACGGTTCCGGGAGCGGAATTGAGCAACGACGGCAGAAAGGTCTACGAGCCGGGAGAGCTATTCAGTGTGTTCTACACCGTTCCCCGATATCATGAGGCCACCCGCAGAAACAACCGCACCTATTATACGGTGGTTTCATCCGATGTTCCTGTTGATTATGAGGAATCCCGCAGCAACAGCATCACCAATAATGAAATCAGAATGGATCGCTGGGACGGGGTTTTTCGCATAATGGCGCCATCCCGTAACGGTGCCTATGAGATCAGAATGTATTCTTCATCCAAGGACAGTAATGAACTGCTTGCCAGAATGGGTTTTTCAGTAAAGGCAACCAGACTTCCTGAAATATCACTGGTCCGCGACACTTTCATGCCGGGTGAACTGGTTTCGGTAACCGTCAATGATCTTGATTCCTGGGAAAACGGATTTCTAGCACTCGCTCCAGCCTCCGGCAGTGATAAGGCCTATCGCAGTGCAGGTGTTATCAAGTCATCCAACAGTCTGCGTGAACTGGATCTTCCGGTGGTAAATTTTGATGCCCCGGCTGAACCGGGTGAGTATTCCATCCTGTTCTATGATCGATGCAGTGACTGCAACGGCAGTGAAAACAACGACAAAACCCAGCCTGCGCTGGTGAAGGTTAATTTCAAAGTTGAAAAGCCGGCTCCGCAAATCAGCACTACCTTTCTGCAGCTTCCGGCAGAGATTACCTCCGGCGGCAGAATGGGCTATATAGTAGGCTGCGGTGAGGACTGGGCTGAAAATGACTTTGAAGTCCGGGTTTACCGCAAAGGTCTTGAAAAGGAGATTTACAGTTCCTGGGCAAAGTGCGGTGACGGCCATTATGTAACTAAAAATACCAGTGAACTTTATGAAACCGGCGATTATGAAATGGTTCTGCTTCAGGGTAAGGATGAAGCTCAGAAGAAAATATCCCGTGAGTTCAGGGTTGTCGCCCCCGCTGCCGACAGCAGACGGACCGCGTCGATTGAAATTGAATCAAACGAGGCTGAGCAGAACAGCAGTTTCATGATCTCAGGTTCAACTATGGTGAACTGGCCTGATGACTCATTTATCGCCCTGGTTCCGAAAAATCATCCTAAAGATGTTAAATCGGTGCTGGAGTACATCGGCGACAAAAAACTTAACGTCGGTCACCGCAGAAATTTCAGAATGGGATTTTCGGTTACTGAAAATTCAGGTGACTATGAACTGAGGCTGTACAATACCGCACGGGAGGACGGCTCGATCCAGGCTGCCGCTGCGCTTCATATAATGACAGACGACGAGATGAAGCGCCACTCCGAGCAGATCAGGAAGAATATTGAAAACTATTTCAATGAGCCTGATCGGGATGAACTTAAGTTCCAGGAGAACCTGATCCGAAATTTCCATATTCCTAAGCCTCCGAAACAGGGTGGCCTGACTGCCAGACCGGTGGTAAAAATATATGAGGGTGAAAGGGAACCTGAACTTGAAATGACCAGGGTTGCAATGAGTGCCACCGACTGCGACAAGTATATAGACGAAGAGATCCGTGATATGTCCAGAATTGATATTACACTCGGTCGTGAAGGCAATTTTGAAGGTGAACTTAAAAATTTCGGCAAGACGCTGCTTCTCAAATTTCCTTTTGCCGATGATTCAAAAATGAAAAAACTCCAGGAGGTTGTGGATGAGGTATCTGATGTATACGGCAATACGGTAGCCGGTCTGGATCAGCTTTCCGAAGCTGATTACACGGGAGCTCTCAAAACCGGACTGCTGATGATGCTCAAGGGTGCAATGAATCACTGCAGTGACGAGCAGTGCCTGCAGAAACTCATTACCGCAAATTCCTCTTCTTTGAAGGATCGCATGGCGCGAATGTCAGACAAGGCATTTGAAAATACCTATAAAACGCTTGATCAGGCTCTCGGCAAGGGGGCAAAAGGTAAACAGTTCCTCAAGGAACTGTCAGACTACCGCAAGGCAATCGCAGCTGATGCCAAGAAGATGAGCGACAACAAGGATAATCTATCCAATACCTTGGACGTTATCGAGGACGTTTCAACTCTGACCGGTACCATTGCCGGAGGCAATTATACGGATAAGGAGGCTTATGCCAATGCCGCCATTTCGATTATAGCCCTTAAGTTTCCGATCTCCGTGGCTTCGGTTAAACTTTCCTATCAGGCCTATCTTTCCTCCCGTGATTTTGCCAGGGATGTTTCCGTGATCAGAATGTACGGTAAATGGAAGAAAGTCGGGGGTGACTCCAGGGGCTCACTCGGATATGAGGATTTTGCCAGGATCTGGAAGGAGGACTGGAAACTTCACAAGGACAGTGTTATGCAGCAGGCCAAAAAGGCTATGATCGCCACCATGGGGAATGAACTTACCAAAAGGGCATTCACCAAGGCGAACCGCAATAGGGCCAGAAAGTATATGGATATTCTGCAGAAAGACGGCTATGAGGCGGCTCAGGAATATATAATCAATTCGGATCTCATTTCCGAAGATGAGGTGTATGATTTTCTGGAGGCGCAGTTTACCGAGTGGGAAAAGGCTGAAAATATGAATTCAGAGTTTGCCAGGGATGCAAAATCTGTCAAAGAGCAGTTCAAGCGGATGCGCAATTCTTCAGGAAGTGACTGCAGAACCAATTTCTATGCCTGGTATCAGGGACAGGTTGATGAACGCAATAAGAAACTCGGCTGGGGTACCAGAATGGATAACTATCTGTGGGGAAATGTATCGTCCCTGTGGAACAAGGGATGTCCGCGGGAGGTTGATGCGTTTATGGCCTACTACAAAACCATCAAGGAAATTGAAAGAGAGCTGAAAAGCTGGAACCGCGGCGGTGGCAAATGTAGCAACAAATATGTCCGCGATGATGCTGAGCAGATGCTGTGCAAACTGGTGGTTGACGAGGAGGATTATCTCAAGGATGTTGCCAACCGTGCCTGTGAATGCGGATGGAAGGCTCTATACTATGACAATGAGATCAAGATTGGCAGTGAACTTGAACAGTACCGTAGGGAGGCTGAAGTGATTAATGTGATGACTGCGATCGGCAATGACAGCGTTCTGCACTGTCTTTGTGAATACGGCAGAGTTTCCCACGGCCATGCAAGTTCCACTGTAGGGATCTCGTTCAGTCCCGGTGCAACCGGAATGGCTCCTGGCGGCGTGTGCGGAAAAAATCAGCGCGGCGGATGTTTTGCCAGCGGATGGAGCTGCTGGCACTATACCATGCCTACCGACAGCAGGGGGCTTGAACAGTGCAAGTACAGAGAGGCTTTGAAAAATGCCAAGGATCTTGAAGCTGCCAAATCGGCTCGTGATGAAGCAAGAAGATGCAACGCTAATTATGATTACATACTGCTGAAAGCGAAGGAGGCTAAAGAGGAAAAACGCCGCAGGGAAAATGAAATCAACAGCAGAATTTAAAACAGAACTGCCGGTGTAGAGCAGTGAGGAGAATGGTAATCCGCCGGTGAATGCATCAGGCGGTTTATTTTTGGATTTTTTCTGAGGTTGAGGCTAGCACAAAAAGATTTTCTTAAATGTCAAATCTCTCAGAAAAGAATTGAATTGTTTTTGATCAGCTGTGTTGGCACAGTTCAATAAAGTTCTTGAATATATCCAGTCCGTTTTCTGTCAGTATAGCTTCGGGGTGGAACTGTACACCGTAGATTTCTTTATTCCTGATCTTAAGAGCCATCGGGATTTGATCTGATGTCTGAGCTGTGATTTCAATCTGTTCCGGTGCAT